>Ga0209415_10000515_pt1 | contig 71909 bp, 63 predicted proteins | sample PeaSoiSIISIP2007_FD_187696 | JGI IMG/M metagenome (GOLD analysis project Ga0209415, IMG submission 187696) | Peat soil microbial communities from Weissenstadt, Germany - SII-SIP-2007 (SPAdes) (version 2) | ecosystem: Environmental > Terrestrial > Soil > Wetlands > Peat | place: Germany...
CGAGGCGCTCGTGGCCTGGGAGGCGCAGTTCGGCGACTTCGCCAACGGCGCCCAGATTGTGATCGACAATTTCCTGGCTGCCGCGGGTGACAAATGGGGGCAGTACTCGGCTCTCACCATGCTCCTTCCGCACGGCTACGAGGGTCAGGGTCCCGAGCACTCCTCCGCGCGTCTCGAACGTTTCCTGTCGATGTGTGCCGACGGCAACCTCACAGTTGCCCAGCCGACGACGGCCGCGCAGTACTTCCACTTGCTCCGTGCCCAAGCTCGTCGGAGCATGCGCCGGCCACTCATCGTGATGACGCCAAAGTCCCTCTTGCGCGCCCGCCAGGCGCGCTCACCTGTCGAAGAGCTCGTCGAAGGCAGCTGGCGCGAAGTACTCGACGACGTGGCCGTCGAACCGGAGGCGGTCGAGCGCTTAGTGCTGTGCAGCGGGAAGGTTGCCTACGACGCGATGGCGCGCCGCGACCGCATTGTCGAGGCAGGAGGCGCGCCGATTGCCGTGGCGCGCGTCGAGCAGCTCTACCCTTGGCCCGAGCAGCAGATCTCGGATCTGCTCGGGTCCTACCCCGGCGCGTCCGAGGTCGTGTGGCTCCAGGACGAGCCGGAGAACATGGGTAGTTGGCTCTTCGTGCACGGGCGCCTACACCGGCTGTTCGGGGCTCAGTACGAGTTGCGGCATGTGAGCCGTGACCCCGCCGGGAGCCCGGCAACGGGTTCCAGTGCCATCCATCAGCTGGAGCACGAGGACCTGCTCGAACGATCCGTGGGCCCCCTTCCCGGCTAACGCGCGGCTCCAAGTGCTTGACTACGAGGGACATGCCCATCGAGCACATCGTCGTCGACGGATCCAACATCGCCACCGAAGGCAGGTCGCTGCCCACTCTGAAACAGCTTGAAGAAGCTGTCGCCGAGCTCCGGCGTGACCACCCAGATGCGGAGATCACCGTGATCGTCGACGCGACGTTCGCTCACCGGATCGACCCCTCCGAGCTCCCGCGTTTCGAGGAGGCCGCGCTCCGCGGTGAGTTTGTCCATCCCCCCGCCGGGGCCATCGGGCGCGGAGACGCGTTCTTGTTGCGCGTCGCCGAGAAGGTCGATGCGACCGTGCTGTCCAACGACTCGTTCCAGGAGTTCCACGGCGAGCATCCCTGGTTGTTCGAGCGCGGCCGCCTTCTCGGAGGAACGCCAGTACCTGGGATCGGATGGATCTTCAGTCCGCGCCAGCCCGTTCGAGGTCCACGGAGCCACCAGGCGGTGCGCGAGACGACGCAGGCGAAGAATCGAGTTACGAAGGCGATTGCCGTAGCGACGAAGGAAGTCGTCGAGCCGGCAGGGCAATCAGGCGCCACGAGACCCGCAGGCGGTGGCTCGAGGAGACGCCGGAGCGGAAGCGCGACGGCTCCCGGGCAGGCGGCCGGAGGGTCTCGGGATGGAGGAAAGCCCACCCCGATGGCCGTGAACGACCCGTTGGCGTTCATCTCATTCATCGCCGAGCACCGTCTCGGCGAACAGCTCGAGGGCGAGGTCGAGAGCTACACCTCGCACGGAGCCGTGGTTCGCGTCGGTGACATGCGTTGCTATATCCCACTGGCCAACCTTGACGACCCACCGCCGCGCAGCGCTCGAGAGGTCCTGAAGCGCAAGCAACGCGGCGTTTTCGTGCTGACAGCGCTCGATCCACAGCGGCGCGGTGCCGAGCTCGCGCTGCCCGGCATCGCGTTCGTATCCGGCCACCCGCGAGAGGAGACCGTGGCGGCAGAAGTCCGCCTCGCCAAGCCACCGAGGAAGCGCTCAACGCCGTCCAGACCAGCGGTACCTTCCGCGAGCCCTACTGGCGGTCCCGACGGTCAAGCAGGTGGAGCGTCGGCCAAACAGGCGGCGCAACCACCGGAAGAGCGGCCCGTCTCCGGACGAAAGCGAGTGGGTGCGAAGCAGCCGGCGAAGAAGATGCCCGCTGGCGCGGGCGATGCGCGCTCTGGGGCCAAGGAATCAGGGGCGAGTGCAAGGAAGCAACAGGTGACAGAGGTTGCACGGTCGCCCGCACCCCAGTCGCCGACGGCAGCGACGCCGAAGTCAACAGTCCCAAAGGTGGGCAGACGGAGGCCGGCGGCCCAAGTACCAGCAACGCAGAAGCCAGCAACCCAGAACCCACCGGCCCAGAAACCAGCAGGCCAGAAGCCAGCAACCCAGAAGCCACCGGCCCAGAAGCCACCGGCCCAGAAGCCAGCGGCCCAGAAGGCCGCGAAGCCGGCGGCCCAGAAACCAGCCACCGCAGCGACCGCGAAGCCAGCGAAGCTAGCGACCGCGAAGCCAGCCAAGCCAGCGACCGCGAAGCCAGCGACCCACATGTCAGCCGCCCCAAAGCCGGCGATACAGTCAGCCGCCCCGAAGCCGGGTGCGCAGTCAGCCGCCCCGAAGCGGGGTACGCAGAAGTCGGCCGCCTCGGCACCCGGAGCGCGGGCATCCACCGCGCGAACGTCGCCCCGGACGAGGTTGCCCGCAAGTGAGAAGTCGGCCGTGGGTGGCTCCGGGCGGAACGCCCTGTGACCGACTCGTCCGCCAGAGGGTAGCCCCGTCGTGCAGCGGAGACGACGAACGCTTCACTGCCGGATTTGGAGTCCCGCCCGGTAACCTGAAGACAACGCAGCCAGCGAGGGACGAGCGTTGCCCTGAACGAGAGGCGCCAGCCCGAGTTTTCGCGCAAGCGATCGGGTTGGAAAGCCGCAGGATCGACCTCGAGGAGCATGGGCGCTCGAGATGGTCGGCAGGAGCCTAATCCGCAGGTCGGGGTTCAGTTCGCGCCCGTTGATGCCGATAGATCTTCTGTCCGAGGAGTGAGGTGCGAGTGAGACGTCGAGTGGTGGGCCGTTGGCGGGCCGATCCGAATCGTCACCGCCGCGTCCAAAGCCGAGCCGTCCGTGGTGACGAGGGCTTTTCCATCATCGAAGCGCTGGTCGCGGTCACGCTTCTCACGGTCGCTCTACTCGCTGTCGAGCGCGGATCGATCGCTGCCATCTCGGCGGCATCGGTCGCGAAAGAGCACTCGGTTGCCAGCAGCCTCGTTTCAGGTGACATCGCGCAACTGGTTGCTCTGCCGTTCACCGACGTCCAAGCAGGCCTCAACCCGACCGTCGATTCCTTGACGAGTGACCCGAACATCACCAAGTCCGGGTCGAATTACATCTTCACGTTGACCGGGGCAACCATCGCTACGACGAACGCCAAGACCTCGGAGGCGCCCCTCGTGCCCCATATCGCGACGGTGACCGTCGGCATCCCCTTCACCGTTTCGACCTACCCGACGACGAGCTCGGCCACTCCCGGACTGGTCACCGTGACCGTCATCGTGACATGGAAACTGCCGACCGGCGGCACCAGCCGCGTCGTCGGGCAGACCCAGATCGCGGCTCCATGATTCGGGGGAGGCGCGACCGGCGCGTTCGGAATTGTCGGGGTCGCGCGGCAGCTCGTTTGTGGCATGAGCGCGACTCTGCGGGCGTCACGCTTGTCGAGTTGCTTGTCACGATGGTCATCACCATGATCGTGATCGCGCTCATGCCTCCGATCCTCAACGCGGTGACGAGCTCGACTACCACTTCTGAGGGCATCACGGCCGGATCTGCCCAGGCGAGGCTCGCCGTAGAGAACATCGCCCTGCAGGTCGGATCCGCCAGCGAGATCTGTCTTCCGACGACGCTCACGATGACCGGCCCGACGGTGACGTCCGGCTTTGCCGTGCGGGTGCTCAGTCTCGCGTTCAACAAGTCGGAGTGGGACCAATGGATGGTCACCAGCTCCCATGTGCTCGAGGAACAGCAGTGGCCGACCACGTGGACTACCTCCAACCCGGTTCCGCCTTGGGTTCCCGTCGCGCAACCGGTGGTGAACTCTTCGGTAGCGCCGTTCTCGCTTCCGGCTCTGTCCGCCGGGTCGCCGCAGAGCCTTGCGATCGCGCTCTACGTGACCGAGACGAAGGGACACATGTCGCAGCAAGTCCTGATCAAGTCGACCGTCGCCGCGCTCGACACCCCCTACACGGCGTCTTCGACATGCGCTACCACGGAGGACTGAACATGCTCACCCGCCTTCGCACTCCCGCTCGCGACGAGCAAGGGAGCGTGCTCGTGCTCGTGCTGGTTATCTCCTTCTTGCTTGTCGGGTCCCTCGCCATAGCGCTGACGACTAGCATGGCGAACCTCACTCTTTCCTCCCGGTACGGTCGCAGCGTGCAGGCCATGCTCGCCTCCCGCAGCGGTATCGACGCCGAGCTCGCGGCCATGCGGAACGTCAGTACCTACACGAGCTTTCCCTGCACTCTGACCGGAAACCTGTCGACTCCGGGCGCCATCTCTTCCTATGCTGTCACGGTCCAATACACGGCAGCGTCGACGGCGCTCACCTGCACAGGCACAGGGTCAACGCTTGGCGGGAGCACGGCCCCGACGGCCGCGACCCTCACCTCGACCGGTACAGCATCGCACGGTGCCCCCACGGTCATGCAGGCGAATGTTTCGATCGCGGCCGGGAGCACGACGCTTTCGGCGGCTCTCGGGTATGCGATCTTCACGTCCGGGAACCTGGACCTTCTGAACGCCGCGACGATCGACCAGACCGGCACGAATCCGGCTCCCAACATCTACGCCGGTCAGACCTTGACCTGCGCCAACGGCACAGCGAGCCAGGGAAGTCTGACCACGTATACCCCTGTCACACTTTCCAGCGCTTGCAGCTTCACGGGAAGTCTCACCGCGGACGGTCTGGTAACGATGCAAAACAGTGCACATGTCGGGGGCGCGGTGATCGCTTACGGTGCCGGGATCACGATGACGGGTAACGCGTTGATCACCGGCAACGCGACGGCGACGGGAGGGAATATCAGCCTCAGCAATTCCGCGGCTATTGATGGCAACGCTTATGCATCCGGTACGATCTCGCTGAGCGGAGGATCTCAAGTCAAGGGCACCCAGAACCCAGGCGACTCGGCGCTCTCAACCCAAACGATGCCCTCGGCCGTCAGCTTCCCCGCTGTCGACACCACGGTCAGCGACTGGACGACCGCAGGTTGGAACTTGGTCCAAATTCCGAATGCCGTCTACACCACCTGCGCATCGTACTTCCAGAACATCGCCTCCGAAGCTGGGCCGGGGCCGCCGACCGATCCCTTCATGACTCAGCTCTACACGGCTGCGACAAAGACACTGGTCTATGCGCCGACATGCAACGTTACGTACTCCAGCTCGCATACGTTCGGTCTCAACGCAGATGTGACGCTTTGGGTGAACACCTTGACGCTCTCGAACTCGAACACCTTCGAGTCGACTTCCAGCACGGTTCACAACTTCTCAGTCCTGGCGAGTCCTTCCGCGTCGTGCAGCACCTCGAGCCCGACGGTCGATGTGAACTTCTCAAACTTTTCGAGCTTTACGTCCACCATCGACGCCTTCATCTACACGCAGGGCGCTGCGGACTACGCGAACGCACCGGCTATGAACGGGCAGGTCCTCGCGTGCAGCGGGTTCACCGGCGAGAACGGGTTCGATCTCAACTTCGTGCCCGCGGCTTCTGCGGGGTTGCCGTGGACGGGGACGACGACAACCGCGCCAACCTTGACCGTGCTCGACAAGCTCATCCTCAAGGGCTGATCGTCGAGGGCTGATCGTCACCGATCGGGTCCCCGATCGCCCGCGCTACGGTGAGTGCACTGTGCGCGCCGAAAAGCTCATCCCCCATAGAGCGCCGTTTCTCCTGGTTTCCGAGATCGTGGAATTGCTTCCGGCGACATCAGCGACCGGACGCTGGCACCTGACGGGTGAAGAGGAGTTCTTTGCCGGCCACTTCCCTGGCAATCCGGTCCTGCCCGGCGTCTTGATGGTGGAATCGCTCGCCCAGCTCGCCGCAGCGGTCGTCCTAGCCGACGAGCGCTACAAGGGTCGGCTGCCCTTGTTCGGGGGGATCGACCGGGCGCGTTTCCGGCGCCAGGTCGTGCCCGGTGACACCTTGGATCTCGAGGTCTCGATCGACCGGCTGTCGACCCGCGCCGGGACCGGGCACGGGGTCGCTCGCGTCGACGGCCAGGTCGCCTGTGCCGCGGACATGCTCTTCGTGCTCGCACCCGTCGCGTCCTGAGGTAGGGACGGCCGTGCGCATCGCCACCTGGAACGTCAACTCGATGCGGGCGCGACTCGATCGAGTCGAGCAGTGGCTCGAGCAGGCCGAGCCGGACGTGTGCTGCTTTCAGGAGACAAAGCTGGCTGACGACGCCTTCCCGACGGACCGGTTCGAGAAGCTGGGCTACGAAGTTGCCCATTACGGAGATGGACGCTGGAACGGCGTGGCTATCGCATCCCGGATCGGCCTTGAGGACGTCGAGGCCGGCTTTCGGGGCGAGGAAGCGACGGGAGCTCTCGCCGAGCGACGCCTGATCGGGGCAACCTGCGGCGGAGTGAAGGTGATGAGCGTGTATGTCCCCAACGGACGCGCCGTAGGGACCGAGCACTTCGACGCGAAGCTGGAGTTCTTGCGCCGCCTGCGGCAACATCTCGACGCGCGGTGCCAGCCAAGCGACGCGGTCGTGCTCTGCGGAGACTTCAATGTCGCTCCCGACGACATCGACGTCTTCGACCCGGCCTTCTTCGAAGGTGCCACGCACGTCACCCGAGAGGAGCGGGAGGCTCTGGCAGAGGTGCTCCGTTTCGGCTTGACCGACGTCGTACGGGCCGCTTATCCCGATACGCCCCGACTGTTCACCTGGTGGGACTATCGCGCCGGTGACTTCCACTCCGGTCGTGGCATGCGGATCGACCTCGTGCTCGCGACGCGCCTGTTGGCGAATCAGGTGACCTTCGTGCTCATCGACCGTAATGCCCGAAAAGGCAAGCAGCCATCCGATCATGCACCTGTCGTGGTAGACGTCTATGATGCGACGCGCCGGACCATCGATTGACAGATTGCAGTGAGCGCCCAGGGTGGGCGTATCCGCTACGTTGCGCGCGAAGGCGCAAAAGTGTAGATTCGTGCCTAGCTAACGCGAGCCTGGGAGCTCTGCAACGAATGTCACTTTACGCGAGGGAAAAGTGGGCAATCCGTCGGCGTCTCGATGCCGCAGGCTTGCGCCGAGGCCACCGTGTAACGCGCCATGCCGATCGAATCCGGCAAGGTGACGCAGGATTCGGGCTCATCGAAGTCGTCGTCAGCGTGGCCTTGTTCGCGATTATCGTCGCGCCGATCACCCTGATCACCATCACGACACAGAACGGCGCGAGTTACTTCCATAACCGCGCCGAGGCTGCCGACCTCGCGACCCAGGCGCTCGAGACCGCCCAGTACCAGACCGCAAACGGCGTGAACCCGACGCCCGGCATCACGACCACGACCCAGTTCTCGGGGAACAACCCCTTCAAGGTCGCCGTCGACTTCGAGCTCGTCGCAGGAACAGGAGCCTCGCAGAGCATCTGCATCGCGCCGGCGGGGCTGACCTCCAGCCGGATCTGGACCGTGAAGGCGACGGTGAGCTGGGGCCACGGAGCCCAGAGCGGCCACGTCGTCGAGACCACGCTCATTTCCCCCGCCTTGGCCGACCTCGCGGACCTGAATGCCGCAGAGATCGCTGTGCCCGTCTACAACGCGGACGATGCGACGCTCGAGACGACGACGCCGATCAGCATGACGGTCACGGGTTCCTGCACCGGCTCCCAGTGCTCCGGGGAGACCATCCCGGGCAACGAGCACACCACCGAGTCGGGCAACACCGGCTCGACCGGATGCGTGGTGTTCTCCGATCTCTTCGCCGGGGCCGGCTGGACGTATACGGTCACCGCCTCGCCCGTCGCTCCCTACGTCGATCCCAACGAGCTCTCCGACTCGCCCACAGCAAGCGGCATGCCGACCCGGACGAACGTCTCGGTGCAGGCCAACACAGTGACCGTGGTCTCCAATCCCAATCTCATCCTGGCTTCGGGCGCGACCATGACCGTCAGCTTCCAGACGATGAAGTTCGGCGGGGGAACGTCCGCCGTTCTTCCGGCGCCCTACCTCCCAATCTCAGTCCAAAGTTCGACGCTGCTCTGCTCGTCGCTCGCAGCCGAGACCTGCGTGCTCGGCAGCGGGACTGCCGCGCGCGGCTTCAGCTCGACCTCTCCGCAGACGGCACTGCTCTTCCCGGGGCAAACCGTGACGGGCGCCGCACCGAACTACTCCGCATGGGCCGGTGACCAGGCTGACAGTGAGCCGAGCTACAACGGCGACTACGGCGGTGACGTCGCGACGAGCTTCCAGGCTCTGTCGGGGACAGTTGGGCCTCTCGTCCTGCCGGTCTATCCGCTCTCACTCACGGTCACCGTGAAAGCAGATGCAGGCTCAGTGAGCGGACTCACGGTTATCGACTCCGGTGGCGAGGCTCTCGCGCTCAACGGAATCGCTGGCGGAACAAGTGCTTCGGGCCTCCCGCTCGGGCAGTACCAGATCCAAGCGACCGTGACCGGTAGTAACCCGACCGTGAGCTTGACCACAGGAGGTTCCCATCCCGTGTACGTCTGGATCCTGCCGACGGGGATCTGCGAGTCGTCGACTCCCTATACATCCAGCGACTCACCCTGCAGTTCGCCGTCGACAACTGCCCTGGCGGTGACGGTCGGATGAGAACTCGCCTGCCAGCCCGTCGTTTGAAGCCGGGTCGATCATCGCCTCTCGGTCGCCTGCATCGAGCCGTGTCCCAGCCTGGCCGAGACGAGGGTTTGTCCCTGGTCGAGGTGCTCGTCACGGTGCTCATCGTCTCGATCATCATCCCGGTCATTCTCGCGTTCGTGACCAACCTGCTCCAGCAGAGCCAGAACGTCCGCGACACGATGGCGGGAGTGCAACAGGACCAGATTGCCGGAGAGGCACTCGTGCAGTACCTCCACGGCACGATCGTGATCTTGCAGGGCTCGACCGCGACGACCCTCAATGCGAGCATTCTCGCCGGCGTCAACTCGAGCGCGACTCCACAGACGGCGACGCTCAGCGCAGTGCTCGCGGACTCGGCCAACCCCAAAGTCGACGCGAAGTTCACGACCACGCTCAGCCCCGACGGCGTGCACTTCAGGAACGTCGCGGTGTACGACGCGGTGAATTCTTCGACGGTGTTCACATACTGGTACAACAACTACGCGACAAACCCGGTGACCCTCGCCTCGACGACGGCGCCGACGAACGCCCAGCTGTCCGAGATCGTCGCCGTGGGGATCGACGTGACGTTCCTCGCGGGGCCGCACGTCCCGACCGAAGGCTTTGCGGCCGTCCGCCCGACCAACTTTCAGACGACCGTGTACCTGCAGAACGCTTCGGGTGCTCCGGCCCCGACGACGTCGATCTCGGTTGCCTCGAGCGGGACGATCGCGGTGGGCTCGCCTCTCACCCTGACGGCAACGGTGAGCCCGGTGCCAGACGGAGGGACCGTGACCTTTAGCGTGACCGAGGGTGGGACCCCGCTGTCCGTTTGCACGGCGCCCGTCGCCGTGGACACCACGGCCGGGACCGCTTCCTGTCAGTTCACCCCCTCCTCAGGTGGAACCTACGACGTGAGTGCCACCTTCTCCGGCACGAGTGACTTCCAGCCCTCGACATCGTCGGTGACCGCGATCGTGGTACCGATTGCGACAACTACTACCTTCAGCGTTGCAGCCAGCAGCCGCACCCTCACGATCACGGCGACAGTGACCGCCGCTGACGGGTCGACGCCCAACGGTACGGTCAACTTCAAGCTTCAAAAGACAGGTTTCTGCTTCGGCAGCGGCTGCACCTTCACGGGCTCAGCCCCTTTGAACGCGTCGGGTGTGGCGACGTTTGCACAAGGAGGGCTCAGCAGCGGAACTGCTTACACGATCACCGTGACCTACGCGGGCAACGCAACCTACCAAAGTTCGTCTGCCAGCGGCTCGGGGACGCCGACATGACCCAGAGCGAGTCACCGAGGGGCCATCTCCGCCGTCGGGCGCTTCGTGCCGTGTGCGACCGTCTCGGAGTTCGCCTCGAGCGCCGAGACGATTCCGGCCAGACCATTGTGATCGTCCTGGTGCTCCTCATCCTCCTCGCGGCTCTCGCCCCGATCATGGCGAGGCAGGTGACGTCCGACACCCCGCTGCTCGCCTTGTCGACGAACAAGCACGCCGCGCTTGCTGCCGCCGAAGCCGGCATCCAGTGGTACCGCGACAACCTCGACTCGTACTCCGCGTACTACACGTATTCGGCCGCCAACAACCCGACCCACGACGCCGCCCTTTCGGGCTGGTGCGGAGCGGGCCTTGCGTCGACTTGTGATCTCGGAGGGACCACTCCGCCCGAGGCCTTCCACTACGTGCCGAACGACAGCTACCTGTTCAGCCAGACTGGCAGTGCCGCCGGTACCGTGGTGCTCACCGTTACAGGCCGAGCCGGCACGGCCGGCAACTATGTCTATATCAATGCACAGGCGAGCTTCAGCACCAACTCGATCCTCGACGACGCCTACTACTCCAGCTATGAAGTGCTCGATCCAGCCTCTCAGACCATCCAGGGAATCAACGTAACCTCATCGACTTCAGGTGGCCCGTCGAGCTCGACGCCCGAGACCCAGTTCAACATCTCGTACAGCTACACGAACGGCGCGGGCACGACCGTCAATGTGAACAACGTTTCGGTCTGGCAGGCGGCCTGCCAGTACGAGACCTACAACGAGAACAACTTCGTCGACTCGCTCGGACTGACGATCGGGGGCACGACGTATTCGTACGGCCATCCCTACTACGGCCCGTACCTGGAAAACTCCGGCTTCACGTTCAACGTCAACGGGAGTGGTGTTGTCACCTCAGGTGGGGCGACGCTGGTGACCGTACCGGCGTTCCCGTGCCAGTACCCCTTCGACTTTGTCAACGGTGAGAGCTTCAACGGTCCCGTCTATACGAACGACCAACTGCACGTCTGTGGTTCGCCCTCGTTCAACGGCTCCCCAGTGTCGCTCACTTCCGGTGCGCCCTCGAACGTCCCCTACCTTTACGACGTTCCCGGGTCCGTCCTCGTTACGGCGGCGAACTCCGGTAGCAACGGCCCGTATCCGACGTCCCTGATCGGCCACTACGTTCCAGCTGGCTACACGGTAGACACGGTCAACTGCGGCGGAGGAGGCGCGAGTCCGACTCTCGCCCACGGAGTCGCCCTCAACGGCGCTCAGAGCCTGCCCAGCCTGAACACCGAGCTCGCAGCGGACGGGACCAGCACGCCGCCGAGCGGGGTGACCGGAACGGGCTGCACCTATGTCGGACCCACCATGATTGAGCTCGCGTACTCGGGTGGCACGACGACCATGAATGTGTGGAGCCCGCTCTCGACCAACACAACGATCACGTCGGCTGTTTGCTCGAACAACTCCACCTTCTCGGCGGCCAATCCCTTTATCACCGGCATCGCGTTGCCGACCGACGGCGTCGTTTATGTAGAGGATTACCAACTCGGCTCGACGCTCCCAACCGTCCCCGGCGACGGCTCGACGCCGTGTTTCAACCCCTATGAGTATGCCGACTCGGCGACTAGCCCACAGTGCTACGAAGGCGACGTGTACATCGAGGGTGAGCTGCACGGCCAACTCACCGTGGCTTCCAGCGCCAATATCATGGTCACGCGGAACTTGACCTACCAGTGCGCCGACGGCGGCGGGGGAGCGTCGGCGACGAACCCCGCGTCAGTTACGGCGTGCACGTCCTCCGCGACTCCTGACATCCTCGGGCTGGACGCGAAGTACGACGTCCTCATCTCGCACAACGACCCGGGCAACCCCCTCGCCAGCACCGCGACCTGTACTTATGATGGCACCGGCACTCCGACGAACACCGGAACCAGGATCAACGGCACGTCGTACCCGAACGACCCGAATGCCGTGTGGCCGACAGTCTGCGACCCGAATGGCAGCAATGGCATCATCGTTGACGCGGCAGTCTTTGCCTTGAACGGCTCCTTCGGCGACGAGAACTGGGACCAGCCCCCATATTCGAACTACGTGAACCTCAACGGGACCGACCTGAGCTTCTACCGAGGCCCATTCGGCATTGAGGGGACCGACGGTTACGAGAAGAACTTCAGCTTCGATCAAAGGCTCGAGTTCGCGACACCGCCGTACGCGCTGCCAGGAGGCGTTCCGCTGTGGCAAGACGACGACTACGTCGTCTGCCCCAACATTTCTTGCCCCGCGATCGGCTGAGCAGGCAGGGGCCCTTCCGCCTGAGCCGGAGGTGGCGGTGCCTGAGGGCCGCCACACGATCCACTGGTGAGATCCCGTCGTGAGCGATGACGGGCAGAATCAGGCCACGACCACCTTGAAAATTCGTCCTCTTCGTCTTGGTACCTGGCGGCGCGATCTGTTGAGATCGGAGATCGGAGATCGGAGGCTCGTCCCGCTTCTGATTGATGGTGCCCGCGCCTAAGGTGGGCATCGGCGCGCGAGGCAGGTGAACGCGAGGAGAGCCGTTGTGGCGTGGGACTTCGAGACCGACCCGGACTTCGAGGAGCAACTGGCGTGGATGCGCATCTTCGTGCGCGAGGAACTGTTTCCGCTCGAGACGCTCACTCTCACGCCTCGGCAGCTGGCCCGAGCCCTTGCTCCGCTACAGGACGAAGTGAAGGACAGGGGACTGTGGGCCTCGCACTTACCGCCCGACCTCGGCGGCGGAGGATTCGGTCAGGTCAAGCTCGGGTTGATGCACGAGATCCTCGGCCAGACGCCCTATGGTCCGGTGGCTTTCGGCAACAACGCGCCCGATTCGGGCAATGCCCAGCTCATCGCGATCGGCATAGAGTCGACCGGACGCGAGGATCAACGGGAGCAGTGGCTCGCGCCGCTGCTTGCCGGGGAGATCCGCACCGCCTTCTCGATGACCGAACCCGGCGCCGGAGCGGACCCGACTCTCATCTCAACGACCGCGGTCCGCGACGGCGACGAGTGGGTCATCAACGGGCACAAATGGTTCACATCGAACGGCTCCATCGCCGACGTGCTCGTTGTCATGGCGGTGACTAATCCGGACGTACACCCCTACCAGGGCTCGTCGATGATCCTCGTGCCGGCGAAGACACCAGGAGTCGAGGTCGTGCGCGACATCTCGACGATGGAGGATCCGGTCGAACATTTCGGCAAGTTCGGAGCCCATGCTGAGGTGATGTATCGCGACGTGCGAGTGCCAGCGGGCAACCTCATCGGTCGTGAAGGCGACGGCTTCCGCCTTGCCCAGCAGCGGCTCGGACCGGGGCGCATCCACCACTGCATGCGCTGGCTTGGGCAGTCACGGCGAGCTTTCGACATGATGTGCGAGCGGGCGGTGTCCCGGTACACGCACGGCTCGTACCTCGCCGAGAAACAGACCGTCCAGAACTGGGTCGCCGACTCACTCGCTGAGATGACTGCGGCGCGCCTCATGACGCTGTTTGCCGCCTGGAAGATGGACAAGGACGGCCCTGCAGCCGCGCGCGATGAGATCGCGATGATCAAGTTCTCCGGGGCGAAAGTCCTCTACGACGTGATCGACCGAGCGATCCAGGTCCATGGCTCGCTCGGTTACTCGACCGATCTGCCACTCGAGCACATGTACCGGGCGGCGCGGGCGGCCCGGATCTACGACGGACCCGACGAGGTTCACCGTGTATCCGTGGCGCGGCACACCCTGAAGCGATACGAGAGAGTCGACGTGCCCTCCGAACACGTCCCCACCCGTCGGGCAGCAGCGATGGTCAAGTTCGCGAACCTGCTGGACGAGGTTGCACTCGAAGGTTGAGCCATGATCAGGGCGCTTCCGTACGTGCCTGTCGAGGCATTGAACGATCGGCCGCACGTGCTCGTCGACGGTGCGACCCGACCCGAATCGGTCCTGACGCTCTCGCACTGGCCACAGAGCCCGACCCCGATGGCTCTCGCGCGCGATCTCTCGGCTCAGATCGTCTTTGCCTTCCTCCATGCAGCGCACGGCGACGCCCTGCCCAGGCGAGGAGCCGGAGGCGGCCAACGCGGCCGAGGTGGCCAAGGCGGCCGTTCGGATGGTGAGATCAGGTCGGCGATCGCGGCTGCAGGTCGCGCCGAGGCCGTCACCAACGACCATTTCGACGAGGACGGGCTTGTTTCGGTGTTCGCGATGACCGACCCGGATGCTGCCATGCCGCACGAGGAACTGCTCGTCGACGTGGCCTCCTGTGGGGATTTCGGTGTTGTGCGCTCCAGGCCAGCCGCGCGTATCGCCTTCGCGATCGGTCCGATCGCCGAGGAGGCCGCCACTCAGGAGGCCGCCGCCGAGGTACCTGATTCTGGAGTAAGTGGCAAGCGCCCCGGTAGCTGGTCCGGGCGGCGGTACTATGCGGTGCTCGATCGGATGGTCGAATTGCTCGAGCATCCGGAGCATTTCCGGCGGTATTGGGAGCAAGAAGATGAGGCGCTCTCCGCCTCGCTCGCGGATCTCGAAGCCGGTGTCATCCGGATCCACGAAGTGCCTGAGGTGGATCTTGCCGTTGTCACTCGGGCCGGTCTCGCCACGCGACCGCCAGATGGCGCGGTGTCGATGACCGGCCGGAGCGTGTTAGGCCTCAGCGAGGTGGCGCTCCACAGTGCAACTTCGGCTTCGAGGATCCTCGTGTTCAACCAGGGTCGGTGTGAGCTCTACCTCCGGTACGAGGGCTGGGTCCGCTACATCAGCCGGAAGGTGCCTCGCCGCCCCGACTTGGCACCCTTGGCCGAGCAACTGAGCGCGGCCGAGCCGTCCGGTATTCGGTGGCAAGCAGACGGCGTCGGGTCCATTGTGACGCGGATGCGGGCGGGAGCACGAGGCGAAACGGACCTAGACCCGGCAGTCATCACCGGATCGGTCGCCTGTTACCTTCGAAGCGCCACTCCGGCTTGGGACCCCTTCCGCCGTGGCGGCGCTCTCATCCCATCCGGCAAACGGCGCCGCCCCGAGTGAAGCGCGGCCCCGAGTGCAGCGCGGCCCCGAGTGCAGCGCGGCCCGGACTCCGCTCTGCCATGGGGCGATGATCTCCTCTAGCCAGTGCTGAGTAGCTGGAGAGCACCGTCAGTGGACGGGCAGCCCCCAGAGTGGGAACCAGCGCTCGAGGTCCGGCTCCATCGCTAGGTCCGAAGCCAGTGTCACGTTCAGCAGGCGCTCGCTGTCGGAGTCCCTTTTCTCGGTGGCCGGGAGCGGCACGAACGGGTAGAACGTGCCCCGTTTGTAGAGGTAGACGAGGTAGGTTCCGGCTACCTTCGGCGCGCCGGTCGAAGCGGTAGCGTCGGCTGCTCCGCCGGGAATCGGCGCGAAGCTGAACACGGAGCACAGAAGTTGCGGTCCCCAGCCGTGCTCTTCGAGCGTGGTGTTGACGACGTGGACCTGGTTGATGAGCTCGCTGAAGTCGTCGTTCACGATCACGACCCACCGGTAGCCGTACGAGTCGGACTCCTCGTGGATCTTGGTGTCGCCGCCCAGGTCGAGCAGTTGCTCGACCTCGGTCGCGGTCTCGGCGAACTGCTGTCCTGTCGCCGGCTTGAAGCAGACGCCTGCCTGGCCTGTGGGACGGAGCCCGGCCGAGGCTTCGAGGGTGATTTGGGCGCCGGGGAGCCCAAAGAGATGATCAAGGTTCGGCTGGACAGGCTTGGTCCGGCCGAGGAGGACGTCGAACAATTTCACGTAGCGCGCCCCATCTGGGCTTCGAGCTCGGTCAGCTGTTGCAGGCGGCGCTCGAGGGTGGGGTGGGTCGAGAACAACGAGGAAAGGCTCACGCCCTTCACGAACGCCGGGGCGAAGAAGAACGCGTTGAAATGCTCCGCGGCCCGCAGGTCGCGCGTCGGGACGCGCGACATCTCTCCGGTCACCTTCACGAGCGCCTGAGCGAGCAGGCGTGGCTGGCCGATCAGGATCGCTCCGGACCGGTCCGCGGCAAGCTCCCGGTAGCGCGACAGCGTCCGGATGAGGACAAAACTGATCGCGTAGACGAGCGCGGAGAACGCGAGCATGCCGATCTCGATCAGCGCCAGCTGACCGCCGCCACCGCCCTGGTTCCTGTTGTTCCCTCCGAAGCCGCCGAACAGCCCGGCGTAGGCGAGGACGCGCGTGAGCAGGCCAGCCAGGATCCCGAGGAAGCTTGCGATGGTCATGACGGCGACGTCACGGTGCGCGACGTGCGACAGCTCGTGGGCGAGCACAGCTTCGAGCTCGGGCTCGTCGAGACGCCGCAGGATTCCGGACGTGACACAGACGACCGCGTGCTTCTGGTCGCGACCGGTCGCGAACGCGTTCGGCATGTCGACATTGGCAATCGCCACCTGAGGCTTTGGCATGTCGGCCATCGCGCACAGCCGGTCGACCACCCCATGAAGCTGAGGCGCCTGCTCGCGAGTCACGATCTTGCCGCCCATCGAGTACAACGCGATCCGGTCCGAGTAGAAGTACTGGACGAACAGCAACGCGAACGCGATGACCAGGATGAAGACGAGCTTCAGCCCGACGAGGAACAAGACCGTGACGAAGACGGCGTAGAGAAGCCCAAGCAGGAAGACCGTCGAGAGCATGCGGGCCGTGAGACCACGGTCCGCGGGAAAGCGCGTGCGAGAAGCCACGTGACTCAGGACTCCCCAACGTCCTCGGAAGCCAGGAGCTCGCGGACCTCGGCGAGAGTCGCACTTTCGTGCGGCAGGGTCAGATCGGAGGGCACGAAACGATCCGTGGCGACCGGCGTTCCGTCCGACCGCACAGTTTGGACCAACCGGGTGAGCGCTGCGGTGAACCTCGACTCGTCACCGGAATCCAGAGCCGCCACCAGTTGTTGATCGAGCTCCTCGAGCGCGGCGACTTGGTCTTCCCGGAGCTCGAACTGGCCTTCACCAAGGATGCGGACGATCATGACGCACTCCCCGTGTCCAGGCTGAACGGGTCCGCGGGAGCCTTCGCGGCTCCCGCAGCCGGGCCTGTCGCCGGCGGCTGGTCCGGCACGACCTCACCGTCGACCGGTTCCTCGGTGGCTTCCGGGGTACCTGTGCCTGCCGCAAGCTCGCCGCTTGGCGCAACAGCCGGAGGATTGAGCTCGCTCTTCAGTTGCGCGAGCTGTAGCTCCACCTGACCCGCCGAAGCGGTTCGGTCGAGCTCAGCCTGGATGGAGTCCGTCGACCCGGACAGGTCTGTGAGGGTTCCCGAGGCAAGCAGCTCGTCGACCGCGCCGGCCCGAGCTTGCATCTGGGCGATCTTGTCCTGGGCCCGCTGCATCGCCAGGCCCGTATCGCTCATCGACTCGGAAATGCCCGAGACTGCCTCGCCGATCCTCGTCTGCGCCTGTGCGGCTGTGTAGGAGGCCTTGAGGGTCTCCTTCTGGGTACGGAAGGCCTCGACGCGCGCCTGAAGCTGCTGGGTCGTCGCCTCGAGCCGTTCTTGCTGCTGGGCCAGCTGATCGTGCTGGGTCTTCAGACCCTCGAGCTGTGTCGCGATCCCCGATCGCCGGGTGAGCGCTTCGGTCGCGAGGTCCTCGCGATTCTGCGTGAGAGCCTGGCGGGCTTGATCCTGCAGCTTGGCGGCAGCCTGTTGGAGCTGCTGAGCCTGGAGCTCGATGCGCTTCTTCGCGGTTGCGACGTCGGCGAGACCCCTCTTGACTTGTTGGAGTTGCTCGATCTGTTTCTCGTAGGAAAGATCGAGCGTTTCGCGAGGATCCTCGGCCTTGTCCAGGACCTTGTTTGCCTTGGCCTGCACGATATTCGTCAGGCGCTTCATCACACCCATTTATGCTCCCTTGCCGTCTTGGTGCCAGCATAGGCGGGCCGGCGCCTCTCGCCTTCTCGCCCCGGTAGCGTGGCCAGCCATGGACGAGCAGCTCTGCATCCTGACGGTGCACGCGCATCCCGACGACGAGGCCTCGAAAGGTGCCGGGACTATCGCGAAGTACCACGCGGCGGGTGTTCACACCGTGCTCGTGACCTGCACCGGCGGCGAGGAAGGCGAGATTCTCAACCCCGTCATGGACACTCCGGAGGTCCGCGCCGACATCGCCGAAGTGCGCCGTCGCGAGCTCAGCCGAGCCGCCGAGATCATCGGCTATAAGGAGGTCGTTCTGCTCGGCTATCGGGACTCGGGCATGCCGGGCAGCGAGGCGAATTCCGATCCTCGTGCGTTTGCGGCCCACCCGCTCGAGGAGGCCGTCGAGCGCCTCGTAGCCGAGATCCGCCGCGTGCGGCCACAAGTGATCATCACCTATGGCGACGACCAGCAGTACTACCCCCACCCTGACCACATCAGGGTCCACGACATCTCGGTCGCTGCTTTCGACGCTTCCGCCGATCCCCAGGCGTTCCCGAGTGCGGGCAGGCCCTACCAGCCGTCCAAGATGTACTACTCGGTCTGGTCGCGGGCGCGGATCGTGGCGACGCACGCGAAGTTTCTCGAGCTCGGACTGGAGTCCCCCTTCGATGAGCGCTGGTTGGAACGCCCCAGCGAAGACGACAAGATCACCACTTCGATCGACCTGACCGGGTTCGAAGACGTTCGCCGGTTGGCCTTGCTGGCCCACGCGACTCAGGTCGATCCGACCTCGAAGTTCTGGTTCGGGCTCCCCCCCGAAGTCCAGAAGACCATCCATCCCTACGACGACTACATCTTGGCGCGCAGCCTCGTCGACACCGACGTACCAGAGGACGACCTCTTCGCTGGGGTGCGGCAGCCGACGAACCGATAACATCCGGCCGCGGCAAGCTTGAATGCACGCCGTGCCGGGGGAGATGCCACCGGCGCACTGAGGAGGGACGACATGGCCAAGTGGCTGACCCAAGAGTGGCTTGACGAGGGCAAGAGGCTCGCCGAGGGACAGCCGGAGCGCCCGGGAGCTACGGCGAGAATGCAATTCGTCCTCACCGGAGGCCCCGACGGCGACGTCCGCTACTACTGGGTGCTCGAGAACGGCAAGCTCCTCGAGTCCGACCTCGGTGAGCTGCCCGACGCCGAGGTGACCCTGACCGAGACCTACGAGGACGCCATGCGCATCCAGAAGGGCGAGCTCGACGCGAACGCCGCGTTCATGCAGGGGCGCGTGAAGGTCACAGGCAACATGGCAAAGCTCATGGCCCTGCTGCCGATCACGAACTCCGCGGAGTACAAGCAGCTCCAGACCGAGATCCTCGCGATCACCGAATTCCCGGCTGAAGCCGCGCCGGAGGCAGAGGCCGTCGCGACGCCGACAGGAGCCACAGCCAAGTGGCTGACCCAGGAGTGGCTTGACGAGGGCAAGAGGCTCTCCGAGGGGCAGCCGGAGCGGCCCGGAGCAAGTGCGAGGATGCAGTACGTCATCAGCGGTGGCCCGGAGGGCGACATCCGCTACTACTGGGTGCTCGAGAACGGCAAGCTCCTCGAGTCTCAGCTCGGTGACTTGCCCGACGCCGAAGTGACGCTCACGCAGACCTACGAGGACGCCATGCGCATCCAAAAGGGCGAGCTCGACGCCAACGCCGCGTTCATGCAGGGGCGGGTGAAGGTCACGGGCAACATGGCAAAGCTCATGGCCCTGCTGCCGATCACGAACTCCGCGGAGTACAAGCAGCTCCAGACTGAGATCCTGGTGATCACCGAGTTCTGAGTGCCCGGGCAGGCGCGCTGGCGCCAGCCCGGCGCGACCCTCAACCGACTCGCATGAGCTCCCGAAGCGGCCGGTAGCCCACCAGCTCGACCTGGGCAGCGTCAACCGCATCTGCGACGACGGCCTCGTCCAAGAGCAGTCTGCGGTCCGCGGTTCGCTCGCGCCAGTCGGGAGCCGCCGCGCGAAGCTCCAGAGTGTCGAGTGCGGGCCGGAGGCAGACCTCGGTGACGCCGGGCTCGAGTCCAGCCAGCAGGTTGACGAGTTGTGCCTGGCCTCGGGCATCGTCGGCTTCGGCGGAGGCCGGGTCCACGACGCCAGGCTGTTCGCCTGTCCCCCCCGTCCCGCCTGTCCCGCCCGCCCCGCCTGGCCCGCCCGTCCCGCCTGGCCCGCCTGCCCGCCCGGTCCCGGCGGTCATCCCGCCGGTCAGGACCCCGGTCATCCCGCCGGTCAGGACCCCGGTCATCCCGCCCGTGAGGATGACTCGGTCCGGGGAGACGACTCCGCGTTCGGCGGCAAGCTCTCGAAACGGGAACCCGGCCAGACGCTGTGCGCCGGCGTCAGGCAAACGAAGCGGGAGGCGGAACTCTTCGGCGAGATCGAGGAAGACGTCGAAGAACTCCGGCTTCAGTTGGACGGCATCGAGGTGGGTGTCGAGATGGCTCACATCGAACCCCCAGTAGATCGCACGCTCGAGCTGGGCCCTGCACTCGCGGCGCGCCTCATCGAGGTCGGCGTGGTCCCAGAGGTCGGCCGCAGTTCTCGGGAAGCCGCCATCGCCGTCGAGCAAGGACGGGGCCTGCGTGATCGGCCCCCAGCGGTAGAGGTCGTGCTCGGCGTTGAGCGTGAGGCCGACGCCGACGTCCTCACCGCGGTACTGGGCGGCTGCACCCCGCGCCCAGGGCGCGGGAACCATCAAAGTCGCGGTCGTGGCCGTCCCGTTGCGGAGCGCCTCGTAGATCGCGACGTTGCCGGCGTGGAATACGCCGAGTTCGGCGCAGCTCAGCACGAGCACGCGGTCGTCCGGGCCGTACCCGAGTCGCTCGGCCAATGTCGTCACCAGATCGACGGTACTCGGTGCGCGCGAGGCATCCGTCCGTTCCTCGCTCGGCCGTAGGATGCCGCATGGCCCGCTACGGCATCACGCTCCCATACGATCCCACCCCCCTTTCCCAGCACCGAGAGATCGTCGAGGAGCTGGCCGATCTCGGTTACACCGACGTCTGGTCCGCCGAAGCCAGCGGCACTGACGGATTCGTGCCACTCGCGATGACGGCTGCTTGGGCGCCTTCGCTCCGCCTCGGCACGGCGATCGTCCCGTCGTTCACTCGAGGGCCCGCGACCCTGGCGATGTGCGTGGCGACGATGGCCGAAGCGGCACCGGGCCGCTTTGTTTTCGGGCTCGGCACCTCTTCGGACGTCATCGTGGAACGGTGGAACAGCATGGTCTTCACCGAGCCCTACAAGCGCAACCGCGACATGGTGCTCTTCTTGAAGGAGGCGCTCACGGGCGCGAAAGTCGACCGGGAGTACGAGACGTTCAAGGTCAAGGGCTTCCGCTTGGACCGTCCGCCAGCGGTCATCCCGCCGATTCTTGTGGCAGGGCTTCGTCCGGGCATGCTGCGCCTTGCCGGCAAGACGGCCGATGGCGCCGTCATCAACTGGCTGTCGGCCGAGGACGTGAAGCAGATCGTGCCCGAGGTAGGCCCCGGCAAGGAGGTCGTCTGCCGCATTTACGTTTGCGCTTCTGAGGACGCGGCGGCCATCAGGTCGCATGCCAAGATGCTCATCGCCGCGTACATGAACGTGCAGGTCTACGCGTCCTTCCAGGAGTGGATCGGACGCGGGCCGAAGTTGCAGGCGATGTGGGACCTGTGGCGGGCCGGTGACCGCAAGGGTGCCCTGGAGGCGATCAGCGATGATGTCGTCGACGAGCTTGTCGTGCACGGGTCGCCGGCCGAGTGCCGGGAGCACATCGAACGCTTTGTGGCCAACGGGGTCACGACTCCCGTCTTGATGCCGCTCCCGTTCGGGGATGTCACAGCGCGCGAAACGGTCCGCCTGCTCGCGCCGACAAAGAGCGTGGCAGACTGACGCGATGGTGTTAGCAAGCATTCTGGCGTCCGACGCCGTTGTAGGCGGGATCATCGGAGGCGTCGTCGTTCTCGCTGTCGTGGTGATGATCGTCGTTCGGGCCCTCTTGGTGGTGGTGACCGAATACCAGCGGGCGGTGTTCTTCCGTTTCGGGCGGATTCGCGCCGAGGCTAAGGGCCCGGGCCTCATCCTCCGCATCCCCGGAGTCGACCGGGTCGTCAAGGTGAATCTCCGGGTCGAGGTGGTCGACATACCCCCGCAGTCTGCGATCACGGCCGACAACGTCACGTTGCAGGTCGACGCGGTGGTCTACTTCCGCGTCACCGACCCTGTGCGGGCAATCGTCGGGGTGGACAACTTCCGGCTCGCGAGCCAGCGCATCGCCATGACGAGCCTGCGCTCGATCATCGGGCGCCACGAGCTCGACAACCTCCTCGCCCACCGAGAGGACGTCAACAACGAGCTGAAGGCGCAGATCGCGATGTCGACTCAGGGCTTCGGCGTCGAGGTGCACGAAGTCCAGATCCGCGACATCTCCCTCCCGGCCGAGCTCGTGCGGGCGATGTCTCGACAGGCGGAAGCCGAACGCGAGCGCCGAGCGAAGGTAATCGCGGCAACTGGCGAGCTCGAGGCGTCCAGGGAGCTGTCGGAGGCCGCCACGATGCTCGCCTCTGCCCCTGGCTCCATGCAGCTGCGTTCGCTGCAGACGCTCGCCGAGGTCGCGACCGAGCACAATTCCACGCTGATCTTCCCCATTCCGATCGAGCTCCTCGAGTTCCTGAGGCGCCCAGGTGCAATCGATGACGTCAGCCCGTTCGCCGTGCCACCTCCGATGCCAGTGAGCCCGACGCCTCCGCCGGCCTCCGTCGCACCTGGAGCGGGCGCTGCAGCCGAGCTCGGCTCTCGGTCGACAGTCGAAGAGGAGCCCGAGGACGAGAACAAGACGCCCTGACTGAGGCGTCCCGACTCCTGCGGTGCAGGCGCGCTGACTCAGGGCGGCTTGCCACTCAGCGGCCCCGCGCGCCTGTCTCAGACGGGACCGAGCCTTTCCTGAAGTGCGTGGTCGCGGGCGTGTACGTCGTCGGCGAGTCGCTCGGCGTGCGCTCGTAATGCCTCGCGGATGCCGTCGTCGCCGACGCCGAGGATCCGAGCGGCCAAGAGCCCCGCGTTGCGAGCGCCGTCGATCGCGACGGTGGCGACCGGTATCCCACGAGGCATCTGGACCATCGAAAGCAATGAGTCGAGGCCGTCCAGTTTTGAGAGCGCAATGGGTACGCCGATCACGGGCAGAGTCGTCACCGACGCGATGACTCCGGCAAGATGTGCGGCGCCACCTGCACCGGCGATGATCACGCCGAGCCCACGGTCAGCGGCTGCCCGCGCGTACGCGATCGTGGCGTCGGGCGTGCGGTGCGCCGACAGCACGCGCATCTCCCAACCGATCGCAAGCTCGTCGAGCGCCTCGGACGCACCGCGCATGACCTGCTCATCCGAGTCGCTCCCCATGACGATGCCGACAATCACCGCATGACTCCTCCGTATACCGTCCCCTAGGACGTCGCCCGGTCAAGAGGGACGATACGTCTCGCGAGATGACCGAGTGCGACACCGATCGCCATGCCGCCGGCGACGTCCGAGGCATGGTGGATCTTCGTATGGATGCGGCTCAGCGCCACTGTCGTCGCCAGCGCGTAGTAGCCAAGCGCACGCTGCTCGCCCTCGGCAAGCAGCGTGGCGGCGCAGAACGCCGCTGTCGCGTGGCCGCTTGGAAAGCTCGAGGTGAGTGGCTGGCGGAACGGTAACGGGTGAGCCTCGACCGGCCTCGGACGCCGCCGCCTGAACAGGGACTTCAGTCCGGCATTGACGACGACCGACTCGATTCCGGTCGCCGTGATCGCCCGCAGCCCGGCTCGGGTGTCGCCGGGGCGACCGCGAAGAATGCGCACGAGCCCGAGCGCAAGCCAGAGCAACCCGAAATCGCCGAGCGCTGAAGCGGTGTAGAAGAGGCGGTCCGCAATCGGGTTGCCGCGCAAGGTGGCGAAGAGATCGTCGATGCGAGCGTCCAGCGCCGCGATGCGTGACCGCATCAGGCGAGCGAGCTGCCCAAGCCAACACCTGCGGCTTCCAACGCCACTCCGACCAGCGCCGGAGCGACCAGCGCCGGAGCGGCCAGCGCAGGGTCGCCCCCGAAAGCCGGGCAATATTCCTGGAAGGCGCAGAAACGGCAAAGCCTTGACGGATTGGGTCGGAAATCGTCCTGCAGGCAGGCCCGTTCGATGGCCGACCAGACGCCAAGAGCCCTTAGGCGGGTGCCACGCATTGCCTGATCCGTCGGCGAAGCAGAGATGACGATCCGGTCCCGGAGGTAAAGCAGGCGGACAATCGCGGGCCGTCGTCCCAGCTCGGCCTCGCACATCAGCGCGTACATCTGAACCCCGCTGAGACGCGACCTCGACTGTTCGATACGAGGCGCCCGCCCGGTCTTGTAATCGACGACGACGAGGCTTCCGTCGTCCAGCTCGTCGAGGCGGTCGATGATCCCGCGCACCGTGACGCCGTTCAGCTCGGTGCTCAGATTCAGCTCGAGCCCGACAGCGCGGACGCTGTCGGGGTCCTCGAGCTCGAAGTACCGTTCCACAAGGACTCGCGCGTCGGCTATGAAGGCGGCCCTCTCAACCTCGTCGAGCCTGAGCCCCTCGAGCTCATCCCCGCCGAGGAGCTCGGTCCAGGCGGCATCGAGAGCTGTTTGGGCCGCCTGCTTGCTCCTGGATCCAGGCGAATGCTCGGCGAAGAGCAGCTCGAGAGCCCGGTGGACCAGGGTGCCCTTCAGCGCCGCCGGTGACGGCGGCTCCGGCAAGTGCTCGACGACGGAGAAGCGAAACGCGAGCGGGCAATTCGTAAACGCCGTGATCTTCGAAGGCGAGAGCGTGCTCGGAATGGGGAGGCCGGTTACCGGGGGAGTCATTGTTGCCAGGCTACGCCCGGGGTGGATCAAAGGCCCGGATCACCGAGGCGGCGACGGCGGCGGGCTGCTCGAGAGGCCCGAAGTGCCCGAGCTCGGGGATCACTTCGAGGTGCCCGTTCGGGAGGCGTTCAGCGAGCGGCTCCAGCGCGGCCGGACCGAAGCTGTCAGTCTCGCCCCCGCACGCCAGGGTGACCGGGCAGCTGACGGCGCCGAGCTTGGAGAAGGCCGGGTGGCGGACGCTCATTTCGTAGATCCGTGCCTCGTTCGCACCGCGGCACCGGAGCCGGACCGTGCCGTCGGGCAAGTCTTCGAATCCGAACTCGACGTAGGTGCAGAGGGCCTCGCGGTCCAGGACATCGAGCGGCGGCTTTGAGGCGTAGTTGTCATAGGCCTCTCGGCGCGACGGAAAGACCTCTCTCCGCTGCCTGGCGGCTCTTGCGAGATGGATAGAAGGGTCCGGCGAGGGAGGCTCGTCCGAGCCGATCACGACTGGCTCGAAACAGTAGAGCGCCGAAAACGTTCCCGGTCGTGCCTCCTCTGCCAGGAGCAGCGCCGCCCCTCCGCAGGAATGGCCGACCCCGACGGGCCGTTCGAGGCCGAGCGCATCGACGGCCGTCAGCACATCAGTCCCAAAACCGACCCAGTCGAAGTCCAGGTTCCCCGGCACCCCGGACTCACCCTGCCCACGAAGATCGGGTGCGATGCAATGGAGGCGGTCGCCAAGGCTCCGAGCGAGGGGGCCGAACACTCGGCCATGGAAGCCCGTCGCGTGGACGAGGAGAGCGGACGGTCCCACGCCACCGAGGTCGTGCAGGGCAAGATCGACTCCATCGGGCGTTGTGGCTCGAATCGGCGGCACTGCCCGAGGAGGCTACCGGCTGGTCTTGTGTTGCCGACGCCGCCATGGGTGTTCACCGCACTAGAAATGGGTCCGTGCAACACTTCCTCTCGTCGTGGGGCTACGTCGCGCTCGTCCTCCTGACCTTCGCGGAAGCGGCCTGCATTCCGATCCCGTCGGAGGTGACTCTCGGCTATGCCGGGTATCTGGCGTCGACGGGCAGGCTCGAGATCGGAGTGGTGATCGTCCTCGCCACCCTCGGCGAGCTCGCAGGCTCGTTCGTGGGCTGGTCGATCGGCCGTTTCGGGGGCCGGCCACTCGTGGAGAAGCTCGGACGGTACGTGTTGCTCACGAATACGGACCTGGACCGAGCCGAGCAGTGGTTTCGCAGACGGGGCGAACCGGCGGTGTTCTTCGGGCGCATTCTGCCGGTCATTAGGACCTTCATCTCGATCCCGGCCGGAATTGCGGAGATGGGACTCGTGCGTTTCGGTGTTGCCACTGTCGCCGGATCAGCCATCTGGTGCACCGCGATCGCTCTCGTCGGCTATGAGCTTGGCGGAGAGTGGACCAAGATCACCAAGGGATTCAGCGCCGCGGGTTACGTGCTCGTGGCTGTCGCCGTGGTCAGCTTCGGAGCCTTCATCCTCCATCGGCTCTCAGCCGTTCGCCGGGAGCGCGATCGAGCCGGCCACTAAGCCGTTGCCCTGCTCGCCAGACCGCCGCCCTCCGGCCGCCTGCCGGCGCCGCCCGCCGCCCGCCCTCCGTCCTCCTTGCCCTTCTGCCGCCGCCGCCCGCCCTCCGCCCTCCTTGCCCTTCTGCCGCCGCCGCCCGCCCTCCGCCCGCCCTCCGCCCTCCGCCCGCCTGTCGGCACTCTTGTGGCCATACTCCACGAAACTGCTAACGGGTGCCGCCAACGCCCATCGGTGCCACCCGCGGCCGCCCGCCTGTCGGCACTCTTGTGGCCATACTCCACGAAACTGCTAACAGGTGCCGCCATAGGCCACAGCTGACAGCCGACAGCCCACAGGAGAGCCCACAGGCCACAGCCGACAGCCCACAGCCGACAGCCCACAGGCCAGAGCCCACAGCCAGCTGCCCCCCATCCGTTGCCGCCAGCCGTCCAAGGAAACGAGGGCGAAACGTCAGGCCTTCGGGCAGTGAGCCGTCGAGGCCTGCCCGGAATTGGGGCCGACCTGCAGGCACGACTCGTCGACCGCCACGAAGTCCGCGGCAGGGATGTCCTTCAAGTAGTCGACGAGCGTGATCGGCCACTGCGGGTAGGCACTGCCCTGGAAGTACCAGTTGCTGCCGTTGTCGGCGAGAATCAAGCCGTAGTGCTGCATGTCGTTGATGATCACAGCCAGTTGGCCGCAATAGGGCGTTCCCGCCTTGCAGATCTTTGATGCGCTATAGCTGGCGCTCAAGCGGAACCGTGCTCCCATCGGCGGATAGTCGGCACCGCAGGAGCCGGCCTGGTGGCGCGCCGGCCAGATGAACGCGTCATCGGTGCACTCCGCAGTGAATCGGATCGCGTGGTCGATCTTGCCCGAGAGCACCTCTTGGTAGAGCAGGAGGCCAGGCAGGATCGGGAGACCGGCCGCGTCGGCTGACGTCCAGGTAGCGGGGCGGAGCGCGTTCGAGTTCAGGCTCCAGATCGCGCCCGAGCCGGCAGTCGAGGTGGTCTTGGACTTGTAGTACGCGTCATAGAGCTCATAGAGCTTGCACGTGGCGGGGTCGACCATGAGGGCGTGTCGGTCTCCAGAGGCATGCAGCCCGCCTTCGATTGGCGTATTCGGACCGAAGGGGTAAGGGCCTTTGTCGCTCTCGCTCGCGTACAGGAAGTGTAGATAGATGAAGGTCTGTGTCTTGGGGTTGATGACCGTCCACGGGATGCCGTAGGGATAGTAGGGAGCGACGTAGTCGGGTCCGAAGTCAGGATGCAGGTTGGTGGTCGACGCGGCCATGTGCGCCATCCAGACTGCGCTGTTCTTGTTGACCGGCAGCTTGGAGACGTCGGTGTTCCAGACATTGTCCGCCGGGAACATCTGGCATTTCGGCGCGCCGGGCACGGGCGGGCCCTTCGGTGCCGCCGTTTTCGGGACGGTCACCCCGGTCCCGGTCCCGGTCGCGGCCGCGGTCGCGGCAACCGGAACGCTCGCAAGCAGAAACGGGAGACAGGCCAAAGCGGCGAGCCGTCCAGCGCGGAGGTGCGGGCGCGATTGAAGAGCCGAGTCCATCTTCGGAGTATCGGCCGTGCACGCTCGGGCCTTGAGCAGTTCTTACAGAGCCGGCTGAGGCCCCCTGTGGCGGCAGAACCCACACGCCGACTCTTCCGGCGTGCTAACGAGGGAGGGGCACGAGGCGGTGTCTGCCCTACGGTTGCCTTCGAGGAGGGATCCCGTCATGGACGAATTCGAGAAACCGAGCCATGTGACAAGCGACCCCCTCGCCCACCTTCTGGAGGAGGCAGTCGAACTCGCCCGCCAGGCGGGGGAGCTCACGCTCAGTTACTTCCGTTCGGTCGGGCTCGCCGTCGACTGGAAGGAGGATGGCACGCCGGTCACTCAGGCTGACCGGCAGGCTGAACGCCTCATCCGCGAGGAGCTCGAAGTGCGGCACCCAGGCGACGGCATCCTCGGGGAAGAAGAGGACGAGAAACCGAGCGAGACCGGTCGCCGTTGGATCGTCGACCCGATCGACGGGACGAAGGCGTTCACTCACGGCGTCGGTCTCTACTCGAACCTGCTCGCGCTCGAGGACGAACACGGCATCGCTGTCGGGGTGATCAACGTGCCGGCGCTCGGGGAGACGGTCTATGCGGCACGGGGCCTCGGCTGTCACTACAACGGTGTAGCTGCTCACGTGAGCGAGCGCGACGAGTTAGCGGAGGGTTACCTCACCTCGTGCAGCTTCAGCGACTGGGACGAGGCCGCGCTGCTCGCGGTGAAGCGAGCCGGACTTCACCTCCGCACCTGGGGCGACGGCTACGGGTACGCCCTTGTCGCGACGGGCAGAGCGGACGCGATGGTCGATATGCAGGCCGCGCTCTACGATCTCGCCCCGATGCCGGTGATCATCGAGGAAGCAGGCGGGCGGTTCACGGATCTGAGCGGCGCGAGGAGAGCCGACGGTGGTGACGGGATCGCGACGAACGGGCGCATCCATGAAGCGCTCCTGGCACTGTTGGTGCGGTCATGACCGCGGGGCCACGCGTCGTGCGGGCGCCCCGAGGGACGGAACTGTCGTGCAAGGGCTGGGCGCAGGAAGCGGCGCTTCGCATGCTCATGAACAACCTCGACCCGGACGTGGCCGAGCATCCCGACACCCTCGTCGTCTACGGAGGAACTGGCAGAGCCGCCAGGTCGTGGGACGCCTTCGAGGCGATCACCCGTGAGCTTCGTGAGCTTGGCGACGACGAGACGCTGCTCGTGCAGTCAGGCAAGCCGGTCGGAGTCGTCCGCACCCACGAGTGGGCGCCGCGGGTCCTGATCGCGAACTCGAATCTCGTGCCCCAGTGGGCCACGTGGGAAGAGTTCCGTCGGCTCGAGGCACTGGGCCTGACGATGTACGGCCAGATGACGGCGGGGTCCTGGATCTACATCGGGAGCCAGGGCATCCTCCAAGGAACCTATGAGACGTTCGCGGCTATCGCCCGTAAGCGTTTCGGTGACTCGCTTCTCGGGACCTTGACCCTCACTGCCGGGCTCGGCGGCATGGGCGGGGCGCAGCCGCTCGCGGTGACGATGAACGGGGGTGTGGCGCTTTGCGTCGAGTGCGACGTTTCTCGTATCAGACGCCGCATCGAGACCCGATACCTGGACGTCGAGGCGAACGACCTCGAAGACGCTGTCCGCCGGGCGACCGAGGCCAAGGCCGAGCGGCGTCCCCTGTCGATCGGGCTCGAGGGCAATGCGGCAGACCTCGTGCCCAGGCTGTTGTCCATGGGGCTCGAGGTCGACATCGTGACCGACCAGACCTCCGCGCACGACCCGCTTGCCTATCTCCCGCTCGGCATCGCGTTCGAGGATTGGGCCGACGAGCGCGAGCGCGATCCGCAGGGTTTCACCCAGCGGGCCCGTGCGTCGATGGCCCTCCACGTCGAGGCGATGGTCGGCTTCCTCGACGCCGGCGCTGAGGTGTTCGATTACGGGAACTCCATCCGTGGCGAGGCTCTGCTCGGTGGCTACGAGCGGGCGTTCGACTTCCCGGGTTTCGTCCCTGCCTACGTCCGGCCATTGTTCTGCGAGGGCAAGGGCCCCTTCCGCTGGGCGGCTCTCTCGGGAGAGCCCCGCGACATCGAATCCACGGACCGGGCGATGCTCCGGATGTTCCCTGAGAACGAGTCGATGACGCGATGGATCCGAATGGCATCCGAGCGTGTCGCCTTCCAGGGGCTGCCGGCCCGGATCTGCTGGCTCGGCCACGGAGAGCGCGACCGCGCAGGACTCGAATTCAATTCCATGGTCGCTTCGGGCGAGCTCGCCGCACCGATCGTTATCGGCAGGGACCACCTCGACTCCGGTTCGGTCGCCTCGCCGTACCGCGAGACCGAGGCGATGGCCGACGGGTCCGATGCCATTGCGGACTGGCCGCTGCTGAACGCACTCGTCAACGCCTCGTCAGGAGCCTCGTGGGTCTCCATTCACCACGGCGGCGGCGTCGGGATCGGCCGATCCATCCACGCGGGACAGGTGAGCGTCGCGGACGGCAGCCTGCTCGCGGCAGCAAAACTCGAACGCGTTCTCTCGAACGACCCGCTCACGGGCGTGTTGCGGCACGTCGACGCCGGTTACGAAGAGGCGCGCCGCCATGCGGAGACCCATGATGTGCCGATCCCGATGGGTGGCGCTCAGGGAGCCGGTGCCGGCACCGGCACCGCAGGTGGCGAGGCAACGTGACAGCGATCGTCACACGCAGGGTGCGGCTCCCTTGACGTCCTACTTCTGTGAGCTTGCGGTCATCGGAGACCCGGCGCGTGGTGACGTCGCCGGATCGGTGCTTCTCGAGGTCGAGGAAGACCGCCTCGTCAAGGTGACTCCGGGGAGCGATCGACCGAACGGCGCTGTCCTTCTCCCCGGCGTCACGCTGCCGGGTCTCGCCAACGTGCATTCGCACGCGTTTCATCGCGCGCTGCGAGGGCGGTCCCAGTCCGGCCCGGGAGACTTCTGGACCTGGCGAGAGCAGATGTACGCGGTCGCAGCCCGTCTCGATCCCGAGAGCTACTTCGCGCTCGCCCGTGCGCTGTTCGCCGAGATGGCGCTAAGTGGGGTCACGGCCGTGGGGGAGTTCCACTACCTTCACCACGAGCCGGGCGGCAGGCGCTACGACGACCCGAATGCCATGGGCATCGCCCTCATCGCTGCTGCAGCAGACGCCGGCATAAGGATCACGCTGCTCGACACGTGCTACCTCAAGGGAGGTTTCGATCGTGAGCTCGAAGGAGTTCAGAGAAGGTTCGGGGACGGCAATGTCGATGCTTGGGCCGAGCGTGCTGAAGCGCTGAGGGGCGGTCCGCTCGCTCGGATCGGTGCTGCGGTGCACAGTGTCCGCGCCGTGGACCCGCCGTCGATCGGCCCAGTCGCCGCGTGGGCGCACGACCACGAGGTACCCCTCCACGTGCACCTTTCCGAGCAGCGCGCTGAGAACGAGGGATGCCTGGAAGCATTCCGACGAACGCCGACCCGCCTCCTCGGTGACGAGGGCGCTCTCGGGCCGCGGACGACAGCTGTTCACGCTACCCACCTTGAGCTGCAGGATGTTCAGCTGCTCGGATCCGAGCGGACTGTGATTTGCATGTGCCCAACCACCGAACGTGACCTCGCCGACGGCGTCGGTCCAGCGCGGGCGCTCGCAAACGCCGGGAGTCCGCTTTGTGTCGGATCCGACAGTCATGCCGTCGTGGACCTCTTCGAGGAGGCGCGCTCGATCGAGCTCGACGAGCGACTCGTGAGGCATCGCCGGGGCATCCACCCGCCCGAGAAGCTGCTCGAGGCCGCAACGCTGGCCGGCCACCGGGCGCTCGGCTGGCCGGAGGCAGGTTGTCTCGCTCCCGGCACCCTCGCCGACTTCGTGACGGTCACGCTCAACTCCTCGCGCCTGGCGGGGACGAGGCCGGATGCAGTCGTCGCCTCCCTCGTGTTCGCGGCGACAGGCGCCGACGTGACCGATGTCGTGGTGGGCGGCCGACGGGTCGTGACAGCAGGCCGCCATCAGCTGATCGAGGATCCCGCGAGGGCGATGAACGACGTGCTCACGAGCCTCGACGATCGCAGGGCCGGCAAGTGAGGCCTCCTGACGGGTCGCTCCTCGTTCGCGGCATTGGCATGCTCGTCACCAACCGTCCCGAGCTCGGAGAGGGCGCGCTCGGCATCCTGCATGACGTGGACCTTGTCGTCGAGCACGGGGTCGTGGCCTGGATAGGAGCGTCGGGAACCTCGCCCACGGCCGACGCGATGCTGGACGCGGCGGGACGATGCGTGATTCCAGGCTTCGTGGACTCGCACACGCATCTCGTGTTCGCCGGCGATCGCGTGGAGGAGTTCACGGCCAGAATGGCGGGGACACGCTACGAGGCCGGTGGGATCCTGACCACTGTCGCGGCCACACGCTCGGCGCCAGAGAGTTTGCTCACGGAGGTGGCCACCAAGCTCGCGCGAGAGGCCGAGGCTCAAGGAACTACGACGCTCGAAACAAAGTCGGGCTATGGCCTGACCGTGGTGGACGAGTCGCGGTGCCTCGACGTCGCAGAAAAGATCGCCGAAGAGGTCACCTACCTCGGAGCACATCTGGTGGCCCCCGAATACCGCGGGAGGGAGAGTGAGTACGTCGCGCTCGTCACCGGCCCGATGCTTGAAGCCTGCGCGCCGAAGGCCAGGTGGTGCGACGTCTTCTGCGAAGAAGGGGCCTTTGACGTGGACGCGTCGCGGGAGATCCTGGAGGCCGGGCGTGCCCACGGGCTCGGACTTCGGGTGCACGCGAACCAACTGTCAGCAGGCCCGGGCGTTCAGCTCGCCGTCGAGATGGGAGCCGCTTCAGCCGACCACTGCACTCACCTCGACGGGGCCGATATCGACGCACTCGCCAGCTCAGACACTGTGGCGACCCTTCTTCCCGGCGCCGAGTTCTCCACTCGATCGTCCTATCCAGACGCACGTCGCTTGCTCGATGCAGGAGCCACCGTCGCGTTAGCGACCGATTGCAACCCGGGAACCAGCTACACGACGAGCATGCCGTTTGTCCTCGCGCTGGCGGTACGTGAGATGCGCATGACGCCCGATGAGGCGCTCTTTGCCGCCACGGCAGGAGGTGCACGCGCCCTTCGCCGCGACGACCTCGGCTCGCTGGCTCCCGGATCTCGCGGCGACCTTGTCGTGTTGAACGCGCCGACGGCCGCACATCTCGCCTATCGTCCGGGCGTCTCCCTCGTCGCCGCGGTCGTCCGTGCCGGCCGGGTGCTGCGTGGGCCTCGGAGTGAGGGCCGCCCTGCTTCCCGTGAGAGCCTTGACCCGCCCCCGGCTGAGGGCCGCCGGCCGGGCCTGAGGCCACACCCACCGCCGAGAGCCCAATGAATCAGCGGTTATCGCTGCCCTTTATCTAATTTCCGCCTGATCTTGCCTCGGCAAAACATAGCGAGCGCTCGCTATGTTTCTCGGAAGCAAGTTGACGACGAATTTCAATTGACCCCGGGGGCTCTCGGTGACCCGGGGGCTCTCGGTGACCCCGGGGGCTCTCGGTGACCGGGCTCGGCCCGCTCAGTGCCCGCGGGCGATCCACTCGTCGAGGTGTTGCGCCTCGACGCCGATGCTTGTGGATCCCCCGTGCCCGGTCAGAACCCGGGTCTCGGGTGGCAGCGTCAGCAGACGGGTCCGTATCGACTCGACGATCGTCGGGAAGTCGGAGTAGCTGCGCCCGGTCGCGCCCGGGCCGCCTTGGAACAGCGTGTCTCCCGAGAAGAGGACACCCTCGTCGGCGTCGTAGAAGCAACAGCTGCCGGGGGAGTGCCCCGGCGTGTGCAGCACTTGCAGCATCCTCGGGCCCGCCGACAGCCACTGCCCGTCAACGAGGAGCTCGTCCGGTGGTCGGTCGGGATAGACGATCCGCCACAGCATGAGGTCATCAGGGTGGATCCAGATCGGTGCGGCCAGCTCGTCTGAGAGTGCGCCGGCGGCGTTGATGTGGTCGTTGTGGCCGTGGGTGGCGGCGATCGCAACGGCGCGCCGAACTCCGACCGCCGCCGCGATCGGCCGGTGGTCGTGCGCTGCGTCGATCACGAGCACCTCGCTGTCGTCCCCGACTAGCCAGATGTTGTTCTCGACCTCGAAGTCCTGCCCGTCGAGTGTGAAGACCCCGCTGGTCGCGATGTGTTCGATCACGAACGGATCACGACGACCGAGCGCAGCACCTCGCCACGCTCCATTCGGTGGAAGGCCTCTTCGACACCATCGAGCTCGATCGTCTCGGACACGAAACGGTCCAGGTCCAGCCGCCCCTGCAAGTACAGGTCGATCAGCATCGGGAAGTCGCGGGAAGGAAGACAGTCGCCGTACCAGCTGGGCTTGAGCCGCCCACCGCGGCCGAAGAACTCGATCATCGGTAGATCGATGCGCATGTCCGGCGTCGGCACGCCCACTTGAACGAGCGTCCCAGCGAGGTCGCGAGCGAAGAAGGCCTGCTCCATCACCTTCGGGTTCCCGACCGCCTCGATGCAGACATCAGCGCCGTTGCCGCCGGTGAAGCCTCGGATCGCCTCCACCGGATCTTGCTCACCCGCGTTCACCGTGTGGGTGGCGCCGAATTGTGCTGCCAGGTCGAGCTTGCGAGGGTCGAGGTCCACCCCGATCACTGTCGAAGCGCCGGCGAGCCGCGCTCCGGCGATCGCGGCGCAGCCGACGCCGCCGCACCCGAAGACCGCCACCGAGTCGCCGAGACCGACCTCGCCGGTGAACATCGACCCCCCGAGGCCTGCCATGACGCCGCAGCCGAGCAGCCCCGCGGCTTCAGGTCGGGCACGCGAATCGACTTTCGTGCACTGTCCAGCGGCCACGAGCGTCTTCTCCGCGAAGGCGCCGATGCCGAGAGCAGGGGCGAGTTCGGTGCCGTCCATAAGGCTCATCTTCTGTGTGGCGTTGTGAGTGGCGAAGCAGTACTGCGGCCTGCCCCGGCGACACGACCGGCACTCGCCGCAAACGGCTCGCCAGTTGAGGACGACGAAGTCACCCGGCACGACCGAGATGACGTCGGGTCCTACCGCCTCGACGATGCCAGCTGCCTCATGGCCGAGCAGAAACGGGAACTCGTCATTGATCCCGCCCTCTCGATAGTGCAGATCAGTGTGGCAGACGCCGCAGGCCTGGACGCGCACGAGCACCTCTCCTCGGCCGGGGTCCGGGACCACGATCGTCGTCACCTCGACCGGCGCCCCCTTTGCTCGGGCGATGACGCCTCGTACCTGTTGTGCCATCCGTGCCTCTCCTCTCAGAGCGCGAGCGCGAGCGCGATGTGCTTGATGCGTGTGTAATCCTCAAGACCGTAGGTGCCAAGTTCGGGAGGTTGCGAGTCCCGACAGGTCGGCACTGAGGTGGCGGCGAAGGGCCACGAGGCGATCTGAGCTGCCGCCGCAGCCTAAGGCGTGAACCGGTACAGGTAACCGAGTCCGTTACCGAACCCATTCGGGAAGTCCGTCACGTAGAGGGAGCCGTTGACGATCACCGGAGCGCTGTTCGAGATATTCCCATTCGCGAGCGAATGGCTCCAGAGCGGGTGTCCGGTCGCCGCGTTGACCGCTTCGACGACCCCGGTTCCGGTGCCCTGGTCGGCGAAGTAGGCGACCCCGTTCGCGACCGATACACCGCCGATGGCCCGGGATGTGATCGGCCGAGTCCAGATGATCTTGTGGGTCACCTCGCCGATCGCGTAGACGTCTTTCGAGGTACCGGCGTAGATCCTGCTGTAGGCAACCGACGGCGTTCCGAACGCCGTTCCGGCAAGCGCGGTCGTGAACACGGTCTTTCCATTCGTCACGGAAAGCCCCAAGAGCGTGCTATTGCCCGCAGGGGTCAGGAGGTAGACGAGAATGTCCTTCCCGATCCAGGACGGCGATGAGGTGATCACCATCGTATGGACCGAGTGGACCGCCCATTTCTGCTTGCCGTTGGACGCGTCGACGGCGAATATGAGGGTCCCATTGTTAGAGGTGGCGGTGATGTAGACCACGCCATCAGCCACACACGGCGTCGAGTTGACCTCCGTTGCGGCTCCCGTGCTGAAGGTCCAGAGATGCTTGCCCGTTGCGGCAGAGAACGCGATCACCTGCCCGGGGTTACCGGCCGAGAAGGCTTGCTGGATCGGTACGTAGACGGTCCCAGCCGCAACCGTCAGGCCGTTGCCGTTGACGGCGCCACCGCCGTTGATCGGCTTTTTCCATGCAATCGTCCCGTTGCTTGCGCGGAACGCGTAGAGGTCTCCCTCCGGGTCCATGACGAAGACGAGCCCACCGCTGTAAGCCGGCACGCCGTTGAAGCTCGTGCTGCCGCCTCCGGGCGGGGCCAGCCAGTTGACCTTGCCGGTCGTGGCGTTGAAGGCCTCCAGGTGGTGATTGAGAGTTCCCACGAAGACTTGACCACCTGCTTCGATCGGCGACCCGTCTTGGCCGCCGCCGTAACCGGAGACGAAGTCGACGGACTTCGCCCATAGTTCCTTCAGCTTGCCGACGTTCGAGACCCCGAGCGTCAACTCCTGAGGGTTGAATCCCTCGAGTCCCGGGCCGTACCCCAACTGTGTCCAAGCGGCAGGGGGTGTCGCAGCCGCCGCTGGCAACGGTTCGGTTCCTGCGACAGCTATTAACCCCACGGCCAAGCAGAGCCAACCGCCTGCCACCGCGCGAATCGTTCCGGTCCGTCTCTGTGTCCAGCTGGCCGTCATCGCCCACCCCCCTGTCGTTGGAGTCGCGTCACTGGCCTGCGTGCGTCCTCCGCTGACGCGCCAACCTACACATGAACGGTCCTCGCCCGCGGGCCCCGGGCTCAGGGCGCCCGACCCTTGCCAGACGATCGAGCGTTCCATAGACTGAACAGTCAGTCAATAGAGTTTCCTGCGCTCTCGAAACGGAGAAACATCGTGATAGTCCACCTGCCCACTCCTGGGGATCTTGCCGCGCGGCTCGATTCGGTCGTGGCCGAGCAGGAGGTGGTGTTCCTCGAGCGTCAGCCCAGGTCGCGTGAGTTCATCGAACGCGCCCGGCGGTCACTCGCCGGGGGCGTGACTTCCAGCTGGCAGATCACGCGTCCGCAGGCGGTCTGGCTCAGCCACGGGTCCGGCTCGAAGATCTACGACGTCGACGGGACCGAGTACGTCGACCTTCATGGTGGCTACGGTGCGGGCCTCGCGGGACACGCGCATCCGGCGATCGTCGAGGCCGTGAGATCCCAGGTCGACAGAGGCACACATTTCGCGCAGCCGACGGAGGACGCGATCGTCGTCGCCGAGGAGCTCGCTGCTCGGTTCGGACAACCGCTCTGGCGCTTTTGCAACTCCGGGACCGAAGCGACGATGGAAGCGGTCCATCTCATGAGAGCGGTGACAGGGCGCGACTTCATCATCAAGGTGGAAGGCTGCTACCACGGGCACCACGACTCGGTGCAGGTCTCCGTCACGCCCGAAGCCGAGCAAGTCGGACCGGCCCACCGGCCCACGGGCGTGCCCGCAAGCTCGGGAATCCCCGCGGCGATCATGGCACTGGCGCTGATCGTGCCCTTCAACGACCTCGAGGCGGTGGCGCGCACGCTCGAAGAGCACCGGGGCGAGATCGCCGGGATGATCATCGAGCCGATCATGATGAATGCCGGGATCATCCTGCCCGACGAGGGCTACCTGCAGGGTCTCAAGGACCTCCTGCACGTGCACGGCGCCTTGCTCACCTTCGACGAGGTGAAGACCGGACTCACGTCCGGCTACGCAGGTGCAACCGGCTTCACAGGGGTGACGCCGGACATCATCTGCCTCGCGAAGGCCATTGGCGGCGGGATCGCGTCTGCCGCGGTCGGCGGCAGCGCCGAGGTGATGGAGCATGTCGCGAACGGCGGCTACGACATGGTGGGAACGTTCAACGGGAACCCGCTGGCGATGGCGGCGACGCGAGCGATGTTGACCGAGGTGGCGACGCCCGAGGCCTACGCGCATCTCGCAAGGCTCGCGGACGAGATCAGCACCGGGCTCGGGCGGATCATCGAGGCGAATCGGCTGCCCGCCCACGCTGTGTCGGTCGGGGCGAAGGGATGCGTCACGTTCGCGGAACAGCCGGTCCGCGACTTCCGCGACTTTCTCGAGGTGGACGACCGCTACAACCACGCCCACTGGCTATATCAGCACAACGGCGGTGTCTTCCTGCCACCCTGGGGCAAGACCGAGCAGTGGTTGATCTCCGTACAACACAACGACCAGGATGTGGAGAGGTTCCTCGGGAACTTCGCACGTTTTGCGGCAGCAGTGGGGCAGTAAGGCGCAGGCCCATCGCCGGGCGCGTTGCGCGGCGGTGCAGGATGGTGATTGACTTCCTTGATCGGCGGTTCAAGCACCGCAGGGGCTGAGTCACCGGAGGGGGGTGAGGACTCGTGAGCCACCCACGCGAAGGATGGACACCTGATGGCCGTCGCCGCACTTCACTGATGTCGCGGCGCGACCTGTTGAGGGGGCTGGGCGCGGGGGCCGGCGCTGCCGGTCTCGGCGCGTTGCTCTCCGCGTGCGGCAACGCGGCCGGCGCGAGCCCGACGATCACGTCTTTGCCGCTGCCCCGGAAGAACCACCCGGTGCGGTGGCCGATCTTCAAGGACAATCAGCCGATCCCGAGCGGGCTTAAGCCCGAGGTGGGCGCGACGCTCAAGCTCTACAACTGGACCGCCTACATCAACCAGGCGGTGATCAACAACTTTCAGAAGAAGTACAAGTGCAGCGTCGAGTGGACGAGCTTCAACACGATCACCGATGCCATCTCGAAGATCAAGAGCGGCGAGGCCGACTACGACGTCTTCGTACCGACCCCCGACAATCTCGGCCAGCTGATCGAGGCCAAGCTGATCCAACCGCTCAATCACAGCTACATCCCGAACATCGCCCAGTGCTGGCCCGACTTCCTCAACCCCTTCTACGACCAGGGCTGGCAGTACACGGTGCCCTACACCGTCTACACCACGGGAATCACGTGGCGGAAGGACCACGTCGACGGTAACCCCGCCCAATGGAAGAACGGTTTCCAGTTCCCCTGGCAGAAGAAGTACGCGGGAAAGGTCGCCATCCTGGACGACTACCGCGAGAGTCTCTCCCTCGGCCTGATGTACAACGGCAACTACGACCTCAATACGACATCGGCGTCGCAGCTCCGGCTCTCCAAAGCCTCGCTCGACGATCTGGACACGCTGGTCGGGGGCGTCCAGATCGACAACAACGACTACACGAACGTCCCGAGCGGCCAGGTCTGGATCCACCACGCATGGTCGGGCGACATGGCCGCGGCCGCGTCGTACATGCCAAAGGGCGTGCCCGTCGAGGTCGTCGGCTACTGGTTCCCGGCCAACGGGGTCGGGCCGGTGGCGAATGACAACATGGTCGTCCTCAAGACGTCGAAGGCTCCGGTCCTCGCACACCTGTTTCTCAACTACTTCCTCGATCTCCCGAACGTCATCGAGAACATCAGCTTCAACGGCTACATTCAGCCGCTCATCAAGTGCACACCGGAGCTTCTCGTGCAGGAGAAGATCCTGCCACCGAGCCTGATGTCGACCGTCGTCCTCCCGTCTTACTTCCGCAACGGCCTCTTCGAGCTCGAGCTCCCGCCGACGGCGGATGTGCAGTGGGAGCAGGACTGGCTCGAGTTCTCCGGCGGGATCTGACAAGGGGCGGCGGCGGACCGATGAGCAAGACGACGCCCAAGGCGCGCAACACACGTGAGCAGCGGTGGGTGTGGGGGCTCTTCTCGGGCCCCGGGATCGTCACGCTGATCGTCTTGTTCGTCGTGCCGTTCTACGTCGTGATCGCCATCGCTGCCGGGACTCTCGACATCTTCGAGTCCCCGGTGCCTGCGTGGAACCCGCTCCACTGGAGGGCCGGGAACTTCACATCGATCTTCGGCGACCTCGTCGGGCGCGGCGCGTTCATCGGGCCGGAGTTCGTTCGCACGGTCGTCTATGTCGTGATCGCGTCTCTCCTGTCTCTTGTCATCGCCTACCCCACGGCCTACTTCGTGACGCGCTGGGCGGGCCGGCGCAAGGTGATGTTCCTCTTGCTGCTCATCGCCCCGTTCTGGGTCAGCTACATGATGCGCATGCTGGCGTGGATCGACCTCTTGCAGACCAACGGGTATGTCAACAAGGTGCTCGGTGACCTGCACTTGACGAGCCAACCGGTGAACTGGCTCGGCGGCAAGGCCTCGACGGTGATCCTCGGGCTCGTCTATGGCTACATCCCGTATCTGATCCTCGTGCTCTATGCGGGCCTCGACCGGATCGACCAACGACTGCTCGAGGCCGGTCGCGATCTCGGGCTCAACCGATGGCGCACCTTCATGAGGATCACGTTGCCGCTCAGCCGTCAGACGATCATGACCGGGATGCTGGTCACCGCCCTGCCGATGATGGGCGACTACTTCACGAACCAATTGCTGTCGGCCACGCCGCGCACGGCGATGATCGGCAATCTGATCGACGGCCAGCTCTCGACGCCAGGCCTCCTCCCGCAAGGGAGCGCCTTGTCGCTCCTCTTGCTGGTGGTCCTGTTGCCGCTGATGATCTACTACGTGCTCCAGACGTACGCCGCCTCGGGCCGGGCAGCCTGATGGCCGTCGACACCGCCGTGAGGACCGGAGCCTCGCCCTCGGGCCCGGGTGCGACGATCACGCCCGCAACCACGCGCCGGCGTCTGCCGCCGTGGCACAATCCCTGGCGGCACGCATGGTTCCTCGAGGGTTTCACTTGGCTCTATCTGATCTGGTCGATCGTGCCGATCGGGCTTGCAGTCCTGTTCTCGTTCAACAAGGGCAAGTCCCAGAGCGCCTGGCAGGGTTTCTCACTCAGGTGGTACCTCACCGATCCCATCAACTCGGTGCTGCACGGCGCCGTCTACCACCAGGCGGTCATCCAGACGTTGCGGCTCTCCGCGCTGACGACGGTCATCACCGTGCCGCTCGGGGTGGCCTTCGCCATCGGGATCAACCGGTGGCGCACGCGGACCTCGACCACGTTCAACTTCGTGATGATCGTGTCCTTCGTCGTCCCCGAGCTGATCTTCGGCGTCGCACTGTTCTCGGTGTTCAGCCAGCTGTACACCTCGATCAAGCTTGGTACCTGGGCTGAAGTCCTCGGCCTTGTCATCTGGAACATCAGCTGGCCGGCCATCATCGTGGTCGCCCGGCTCGTCTCGATCGGCCCGAGCTTCGAGGAAGCCGCCGCCGACCTCGGTGCCTCGAGGTTCGAAGCAGTCCGGCGTGTCCTGGTCCCCCTGCTGGCACCTGCCATCTTCGCGAGCGCCGTGCTCGTCTTCGCCGGGGTGATCGACGACTTCGTCATCGTCGACCTTCTCTCGTCCTCGTCGGCAACCCAGCCGGTGTCGGTGCTGATCTACTCGACCACCCGCGGCGGCAACAACGGACCCGCGCTCAACGCGATCGCGACGATCATGCTCGTCGTGTCTCTCATCGTTGCGACGCTGGGCTACTTCGCCTACCGGTGGATGACCCGGGGCGAACGCGGCGCGAATACCCAGGACGCGTTGGCGAATATCACGGGGATGTAGCCGTGCTCGCCGGCAGGAGGACAATCGCCGGGAGGACGCCAGCTTGGGTCGGAGGCTGCCAGAGGCGCACGGCGCGGGCGACCGACCGCAGCCGTCACTCTCCTGGCAGGCGCGGTGCGCCCGAGAGAACCGCAGTTCCCAACTCGAACGTGCCGGGCTCGAGTGCCAAGCGGTCTTCATCCTCGGTGCTCGCGCCCGGGATGATGTTCGACTCGGGCAGAACGCGTACTGCCTCTGGAGGCAAGAAGGCCTGAAGGGGCGTGCCCTGCTCGTAGGTCAGCGGCTCTCCGTCGTTGTGCACGAGCGCCTGGATCCGCGCCCCCGGAGCGAGCCGGACGATCACTTGGGTCGCCGATCCCAAGAAGACAAGGCGCTCGACCATGGCGGGGATGCGGTTCACACCCGTCGCGTCGAAGGGCTCGAGGCGGACGCGCTCTGGGCGGACGGCGATCTTCACGTTGCCAGCTGCATCGATCGCACCGCACCCGGCGGTGAGCTCGAAGTCTCCGAGCTTGATGTAACAGCACTCCTCGCCGTGCCGGGCGACGCTGGCCTCCATGAGGTTGGAGATGCCGAGGAAGTCGGCAACGTAGGCGTCGGCAGGCTCCTCGTATACTTCCTCGGGGCTACCGATCTGGGCGATCCGCCCGCTGGCCATCACGGCCAAGCGGTCGGACATCGTGAGCGCCTCCTCCTGGTCGTGCGTGACGTAGATGAAGGTGATGCCGACCCGCTCTTGAAGGGCCTTCAGCTCGACTTGAAGGGTGCGGCGAAGCTTGGCGTCGAGCGCGCCGAGCGGCTCGTCGAGCAGGAGCACCGCGGGGTTCAGCACGAGGGCGCGAGCGAGCGCGACACGCTGTTGCTGGCCACCGGAGAGCTGGCCGGGCCGCCTCTTCTCGTAGCCAGTGAGCTGCACGAGCTCCAGCGCCTCGTTGACGCGCTTGGCTGACTCCTGCTTGGTGAGTGACTTGTACTTGAGGCCGAAGGCGACGTTCTCAGCGACCGTGAGAAACGGGAAGAGGGCATAGCTCTGGAAGACCGTGTTCACGTTTCGCTTGTGAGCGGGAAGGCGGGCCACGTCGGCTCCGTCGAGCAGGATGCTCCCCGACGTCGGCTCCTCGAAGCCGGCGACGAGCCGGAGCGTGGTGGTCTTGCCGCAGCCCGACGGGCCGAGGAGCGAGAAGAACTCGCCACCTTGGATCTCGACATTGATGCCGTCGACGGCGCGGACGTCCGAGAACTGTTTGGTCAGCTCGACGAGCCGGATCTCTCCACCTGCCATTGCTCAACCCCCCGGCTCAAAGCGGCGACCGACCGAGCTCGAGAACCTCGAGCTTCCGTCTTGACTGAACGCCAGTTTAACGCGGATCACCGACGGCCAAAAGAGCCTTCGACGCCCCGCACCCGGCCGCTCAGCTCCGCGATTGAGCGCCCGGCAGCGTGACAACCAGTGTCGTTCCTCGTCCCGGGGCCGAGGTGATGCGAAACGTGGCCTCGATGAGCTCGGCTCGTTCGCGCATGCTTGCTAGCCCATACGAGAAGCCATGGCTCGACTCGGCGACAGCGCTGGTGTCGAAGCCGCGACCGTCGTCGGATACGACAAGGGTCACGCCGCCACCCGGATCGTCGCAGCGCAACTCCACTCGCACCCGCGTGGCGCTCGCGTGCTTGACGACGTTCTGGAGCGCCTCCTGAGCGATACGAAAGAGCGCGGTCTCCACATGCGGGGCGAGGCGGCAGGGATCGACGTCGATCTCGAGCTCAACGTCCCCGAGCCCATGAGCGAGGCTCTCGAGGCTAGGGCCGAGGCCGAGGTCGTCGAGAACGGCGGGTCTCAGCCCCGCGATGGCGACGCGGGTCTCGTCGAGGGCCTCAGCAGCCAGTTGTTTCGCTGCCGCGAGCTGGCGGCTCACTGTGGCCCAGTCATCACCGGTCGCGTCGGAGGCAGCCGACAGATGGAACCAGAGGCCGACCAGACGCTGGCTGATCCCATCATGCAGGTCACCAGCAAGTCGTCGGCGCTCGAGCTCCTGGGCCTCGACGACCTTGGCGGCGAAGCGCTCGAGTGCGTCCTCGCGGTCGGCGAGCCTCGAGTAGAGCCGGGCGTTCTCCACCGCACCGGCGAGCAGATGAGCTACGTCGCAGAAGAGGGACACGTCGGCGTCGCTGAACTCCCGGCGGGTGCGCGAGTGCATGTTGACGACGCCGACTACCGTGCCACCCCGGTGGATCATCGGCACCGAGACCATCGTGGCGTAGTCCTCACCCTTGAGGGCCGGGATGTACCGGTAGCGCGGATCTGCCCACTTGTCCTGGAGGACGGCGGGCTCGCCGTGCTGGGCGACCCAGCCGGCGACTCCCTCGCCGAGGAGCAGCTCGACGCTTCCGGCAAGCTCGTCGAATGGTGGCGTAGCCCCGGCCAAGGTGAGCAGCGATCGCTCCTCGTCGAGTAGGTGAACGAAACAGATGTCACATCCCGTGGTTTCGGTGACGAGCTCGGCGACACGCTGCACGATGCCTCCGAGGTCGAGGTCGCCCGACACGACCTCGATGATCTGGCGGAGCAGGCGGTCACCCCGGAGTGCCCCGTCGCTGCCAGCGGGCGACGCCCCAGCGGGCGACGCTCCAGCGGGCACGGCTCCCGGCTCCGAAGCGAGCTCGCTCTCGGGCTCCCGTGCATCCGCGTTCATCGAAACAGCCCTTCTCGCAGTGCCGTCGCCACAGCCTGGGTGCGATCGCGTACCTCGAGTTTGCGGAAGATCGAGCCCACGTGGCTCTTCACCGTCTCCTCGCCGAGGATCAGCTCACGTGCGATCGCCCGATTCGTGAGCCCTCGCACCATGAGCTCGAGCACCTCGCTCTCGCGTTGAGTAAGACCGAGGTGCGCACCGGGCCAGAACTCCCCCGATTGCAACCGAGCGGCTGACAGCGCCACTCTCCCGGCGAGAAGAGGGTCGATCACGACCTCCCCGTCCATGACCCGGTCGAGGTGGTCGGCGAGCTCACTCCCGGTCACCCGTTTCAACAAGAAGCCCGAGGCGCCGAGGCGCAAGGCTTGGAAGAGGTATTGCTCGTCGTCGTACACCGTCAGAAACACGACCTTCACACCCGGAACCTCGCGCAACAGCTCAGTGCACAGATCGAGGCCACTTTCGTTGCGCAGTCGGACGTCGAGCAGCACGATGTCCGGCCGGCACCGGCGCACGGTCTCGAGCGCGAGAGCGGCGTTGTTGGCCTGGCCGATCACTTCTACCCGGTCTCGATGGCCCGCCAGCATCGCCACGAGCCCGTCGAGCACGAGCTGGTGGTCGTCGACGACGCAGATCCGTACCGGGGTGTGAGTACCAGTCACCGACGCGAGGGTATCGATCGTTGCGGGTGGGACTCCGCACCCACCTCTGATTCCCCCATGTGGGGGAGGCGCGCCGCCGCCAAGATGCGTAGCGTCCAAACATGGCAAGAGCGCTCGAGGCTTCACGCGCCCTCGCACCGGTGCTCATCGTGCCGTCGGTGCTGAGTGCCGATTTCGCCCGCCTCGGCGAGGAAGTCGTGGCGCTCGAGAGCGCCGGGGTCGATCGGATCCAGTGGGATGTCATGGACGGCCAGTTCGTGCCCAACCTCACGTTCGGACCCGACGTGATCGCCGCCGCGCGCTCCTTCGTGTTGGTGCCGTTCGAAGCCCATCTCATGGTCGAGACACCGGACCGGATGATCGGCCGGTATGTCGACGCGGGGTGCGAGCTCGTCATCGTCCACGCTGAGGCCTGCCCGCACTTGCACCGAACGCTCGGGATCGTGTCCGAGGCCGGTGCCCGCGCCGGCGTCGCCTTGAATCCTGCGACGCCGCTGGCAGCTGTCGAGCACGTGCTCGACCTCATCGATCTGCTGCTCGTCATGACCGTGAACCCGGGTTTCGGCGGGCAGCGGTACCTGTCCTCGATGGAGCCGAAGATCGCCCGGGCGCGGTCGCTGCTCGACGGGCTGGATCGTGACGTCGACCTCGAGGTGGACGGAGGGATTTCTCCCACGACCGTTGCGGGAGCGGTCCGCGCCGGGGCGAACGTGCTCGTGGCCGGTAGTGCCCTGTACCGAGACGACGTCGGCCTCGCGCACGGTGTCGCGGAGCTCCGCTCCAAGGCCGAAGAAGCACGCGACGCCGCGCGGCGCGTGCAACGCAGCGTGAGCTAGGGAGGCGAGCCGGTGCCGGACAAGCAGATGGCAATCAGCCGAGCCTGGAGAGACAGCGGATCGGGAAGAGTTCGGCCGACGATGCTCGCCATAGCGGGCGACAGCGCCGCCGGCAAGACGACGCTCACCCGTGGGCTGACCCGCGCGCTCGGACCGGATCGCATCACCGCAATCTGCGTCGACGACTACCACAGCTACGACCGCGCCGAGAGGCGCACCCTGCCGTTCACGCCGCTCGACCCGAAGTGCAACTACGTCGAGATCATGGAGCAGCACCTTCAGCTCCTCGCTCTCGGGCAGCCAATCCTGAAGCCGGTCTACAACCACACACAGGGCACCTTGGAGCGGCCGGTGCTGGTTGAACCGAGGGAGTTCGTCATCGTCGAAGGGCTGTTGCCACTGCACTCGCGGCTCGCGAGAGCCTGTTTCGACATCACCGTGTACCTCGATCCCCCCGAAGAGATCCGCCGGGCCTGGAAGATCAAGCGTGACTGCAGCCAGCGTGGCTACGAGCTCGAGCAGGTTCTCGCAGATCTTGAGCGCCGCGAACCGGACTCGATCGCCTACATCCGCCCTCAGCGGGCCTTTGCCGACATCGTCGTTAGCTTCGGGCCGATCTCCGAGCGTCAGTTGGTCACGAACGATCCGCTGAGCGCGACGGTGCTGCTTCGCCCGACTATCCCGCATCCCGACCTGACCTCGGTGCTCACCGACGACCACCGCCGAGCCGTTCACCTGAAGCTGCTCCGAGATCGCGACGGCAAGCCGGTCGACGCGCTGCACATCCACGGGTACGCGCCGAAGTCCATCTCAGACGAGATCGCGGCAGAAGTCTGGTCTCGCCTCGGCGTGGACGAGCCGGTGCCGCCGTCGCTCGGCCAGATCGAGCCAGATGACCACAGCGGGCCCCTCGCTCTCACTCAGCTCATCTTGCTCTACCACTTGCTGATCGCTCGGCGTGGCGATGCGGCGATGAGCTGAGAACACTTCAGGGTTTGTAAGCCCGAAGTCCGACTCAGGAACGTGCCCGCAACTCATCTGTTGGAGCCGAGTCGCCGGCTCAGGCAGGAGCACTGGGCCGCGCAGCCGTCTCGCCGCCAGACCTCCGGAAGGTAGCCCTGCGATGAAGGCGTCAGGCGCGCTCTCAGCGACGCGCCCGGGCCCCGGGCGGTCTCGGTGCCGCCTTTCCGGTACGTGGCTTCGTCGGTGAGTGACCCGGGGGCGACCAGTCGAAACCCAGCTCGGCTGCTGCGACTCGCATGCTCAACTCGAAGGCCCGCCGCCCGTCCACCGCTGGATCTTCCAGCGCGATCTGGATCGCCAGGCCGTCGAGCAAGGCCGAGAAGCCGACCGCGAAGTCGTCCGCGTCGATAGCGCCGAACTCGCCAGAGGCCTGGCCTTCCCGCACGATGGAGCGGAGCGTCTCGCGCCAGTGTTCGTCGAATTCCTCGCGGACGCGTGCTACGGCCGGATGTCGAGTCGCTTGTGCCCAAAGGTCGAGCCAGAGGGTCCACGAGTCCGTGACGTCCTCGCCGGCGGTCGGAAGGCAGGTCAACGCCACGATCTCCTCGAGCCGTGCCTTTGCGCCGATAACTGCCTCCATGCGCCTTGCCCCGAGCTCGTAGAACGCGTCCTCCGAGTAGCGCATCGCTTCGGTGAGCAAGTTGTCCTTCGTCCCGAAGTAGTAGATGACCAGAGCCGGACTCACGCCGGCACGCTGGGCGACATCGGAGATGCGAGTCTCGGGAAAGCCGCGCTCTTGGATGACCTCGAGGGCTGCTCGGACCATTTGCTCTCGCCGGACCTCGGGAGCACCGTTCAGCTCGCGACTCTCTGCGCTCACCGGTCCATCCTCGCTTCTCGATGCTGTCGACTCTCGGCTCGGCACTGCTCTGGCGTCCTTGGCTCGCTTGTCCGCCAACGTATCAGGCACCTAGACTGAACGATCAGTCAAACCCCCGCTGGGGGACGGAGGGCCGGCAAGATGACGTCGACGTTCGACGCGATCGTGGTGGGTGGAGGTCACAACGGACTCGTTTCGGCCGCCTACCTCGCACGATCGGGAGCGAGAACCCTGGTCCTCGAGGCACGGCATGTGACCGGCGGCGCAGCGACCACCGAGAGCCCGTGGCCGGACGCGCCCGAGTTCAAGGTGACGCGGCTCTCGTACGTGATGAGCCTCATGCCTCCGACGATCATCAAGGAGCTCGACCTCGAACGCAACGGCTACAGGATCTTCCCGATGGGCCCGTACTACCAGGCTTTCCCCGAAGGCGGCTCGATCAAGATCTTCGCCGACGACTCCAAGCGCAACTTCGAGGAGATCGAGAAGTGGTCCCGCAAGGACGCCGAGGCCATGCTCAAGTGGGACGCCTGGATGAGCGGACTTGCCAGGGTGCTCGGGCCCTTGTTGCTCTCGGTGCCCCCGAACATCGGGTCGCGCAAACCGGCGGACGTACTCGAGACGCTCCGGCTGGCGTGGCGTCACAAGGGTCTCGATGTACGGACGATCGCGGACGTCACCCGCCTCATGACCATGAGCATCGCCGATCTTCTCGACGACTGGTTCGAGTCGCCTCAGGTCAAAGCCGCGATGGCAGTGAACGGCGTCATCGGCACGTGGGCAGGCCCGTGCGAGCCGGGAACGGCCTACGTGATGGCGCACCATTCGATCGGCGATGTGGGCGACGGTCACCTCGGCGGTTGGGGCTTCCCCGAAGGAGGGATGGGAGCCGTTGCGGAAGCGATCAAGCGGGCGGCAGTCGGCTTTGGCGCCGAGATTCGCACCAGCGCCAAGGTCGAACGGCTCCTGGTCGAGGGTGGCCGGGTTCGCGGAGCGGTGCTCGAGGAAGGCGAGGAGATCCGCGCGCCAATCGTGATCTCGAGCCTTCACCCCAAGACGGCCTTCTTGGACCACATCGCCCGCCACGAGCTGCCGGCCGACTTCATCCGTGACATCGAGCGCTGGAAGAGCCGCAGCGGCGTGGTCAAGGTCAACCTCGCGCTCGGCGAGCTCCCGAATTTCGTCGCGGACCCCGGGACGAACCTGCAGGAGCACCACACCGGCTCGGTGGAGATGGCTCCGTCGGTCCAGTACATCGAGCGTGCCTTCCAAGATGCCCGCGAGGGGCGGCCCGCAGCGCGTCCGTTCAGCGACGGCGTCATCCCCACGACCTACGACCGCACGCTGTGCCCTGACGGCACCCACATCATGTCGCTGTTCACCCAGTGGGTACCTGCCGACTGGAGCCAGGAGCCGCACAAGGACGAGCTCGAGGCCTACGCGGACCGAATGGTCGACTGCTACAACTCGCTCGCGCCGAACTTCAAGGCTTCGATCCTGCACCGCGACGTCGTCGGCCCTTACGAGATGGAGAACGAGTACGGCCTCATCGGAGGCAACATCTTCCACGGTGAGCTCTCGCTCGAGCAGCTCTTCCACATGAGGCCGGCCCCCGGCTATGCAAATTATCGGACGCCGATCAAGGGCCTGTACTACGCGAGCTCTGCGACCCACGCCGGGGGAGGAGTTTGCGGCATTCCGGGCTGGCAGGCTGCGAAGGCCGCGATCGCCGACCGGCGAATCGAGCAAGCCGGCAGCCGAGCCGCGCGCCTGCTTCGCCGCACGGGGTGAGCCAGGAGGAACCGGTGACTGGCGCGCTCGCGCGGGGGAACCCGACACAGGACAGGGATCCGCTCCTGTCGATGCTCGAGGCGCGCTCGGTCGCCGTAGTCGGGGCGAGCGCGAGAGTTGGCAGCTTCGGCCACCGCATGGTGAGCGAGCTCGCCCGCAGCACCGCTCCGATCGAGCTCCACCTCGTGAATCCCCGTTACGACGCTGTGCTGGGACACGCCTGTGTTCCGTCCCTCGCCGATCTTCCCGACGCCGTCGACCTCGTGCTGCTCGGCGTGCGTGACGCTGCCCTCGAGGCCGTGCTCGAGCGGGCTGCCGAGCGCGGCGACAAGTCGGCGGTGATCTTCGGAAGCGCGCACGAGCTCGGGAACCCGGCGCAGCCGTCCTTGCGCGAGCGGCTCGCTGCCATTGCCGGCCGCGCCAACATGGCGTTGTGCGGAGGCGGGTGCATGGGCTTCGTCAACCTCGACTACGGCCTCCGCGCGATTGGCTACCTCGAGCCCGACCCGCTTCCCCGCGGCCCCGTCGCCTTCATCACCCATTCGGGTTCCGCCTTCTCGGCCTTGCTCCGTAGCCAGCGGCGGATCGGCTTCACCCTTGCCGTCTCCTCGGGCCAGGAGCTCGTCACTTCTGCAGCCTCCTACATCGACTACGCGCTCGACCTTCCCGGGACCGGCATCGTGGCGCTGCTCCTCGAGACGCTTCGTGAGCCCGCGGCCTTGCGAGCTGCCCTCGCCCGCGCGGCAGAACGCGAGATTCCGGTCGTCGCGCTCACCGTCGGCGGTTCCCCGACCGGGCGGGCGATGGTGGCAGCGCACTCTGGCGCGCTCGCGGGCGACGACGGAGCCTGGGAGGCTCTCTTCGAGGCCTTTGGCGTTCTTCGGGTCCGAGATCTCGACGAGATGACCGATACCCTCGAGCTCTTCGCGTCCGGCCGGCGAGCGCCTGCGACCCCGGGTGGGGGAGGGATTGCGACCGTGCACGACTCAGGTGCCGAACGCGCGCTCGTCGTCGACCTCGCCGACGCGCTCGACGTGCCGTTCGCGCCCATCTCGGGAGTGACGCACGAACGCCTCGCCGAGCTCCTCGATCCCGGACTCGAGCCCGGCAATCCGCTCGACGCGTGGGGCACCGGAGCAGACGCGCAACGGGTGTTCGCGGGTTCGCTTCTCGCCCTCGCGGCCGACGAAGCGGTCGCTGCGGTCGCGCTTTGCGTCGACCTCGTTCCCGAATTCGATGACGACATCGAGACCCAGCTCGCCGTGACCGAGGCCTTCGAGTCGACGACCAAGCCGGTCGCAGTCCTGAGCAACCTTCACAGTGCGATTGACCCCGGCGCGGCAGCGCGCATCCGCTCGGCTGGGGTTCCGGTGCTCGAGGGCACGAGGACGGGTCTGTTGGCGATGAAGCATCTCCTCGAGTGGCGTGACGGGCTTGTGTTCGACCGGTCCGGGGCCAGCGCCAAGGTGGACACGTCGCGCCGGGAGCACTGGCTCACAAGACTCGCGTCAGGCTCGATCTCCGGAGCCGATGCCTTCGCCTTGCTGGCTGACTACGGCATCGCGAGCACCTCGACGATCGCTGTGACCGATCACGCAGCCGCGATCCAAGCAGCGGACGTGCTCGGTTATCCAGTGGTGCTGAAGACCGACGAGCCTGCGATCGCCCACAAGTCCGACGTCGGCGGCGTAATGCTCGGCCTGCAAACAGCCGCGGAGGTCGCCACTGCCTTCGACGACCTTGCTGAGAGACTCGGCAAGCGCGTGCTCGTCGCGGCGACGGCCCCCGCTGGCGTCGAGCTCGCGATCGGCCTGGTCCGCGACCCGCAGCTCGGCCCTCTCGTCGTGGTGGCCGCAGGTGGGGTGCTCATCGAGCTCATCAGTGACCGAGTTGTGGGGCTGCCGCCGATCGATCGCGATCGGGCGCACCGGCTGATCAGCCGGCTCAGCGTCCATCGCCTGCTCAAGGGTGTACGGGGCCAGCCCGCCGCTGACCTCGAGGCGGTGGTCGACGCCGTTGTCTCGATCTCCATCCTCGCCGAGGAGCTGGGCGAAGGTCTCAATGCCCTCGACGTGAACCCGCTCCGGTGCGGGCCGTCGGGCGCGGTCGCGCTGGACGCGCTCGTTGTCGCGAGGCCCAGCAGCCGGTTCGCATAGACTGAACGGCCAGTCAATCCGCAGGCGCAGAACAGCTCAGGAGCCGTCCATGTACCAACTGTCCGCTCAGGACCTCGAGGTCCAGTCACGTACGCGCGCCCTCATCGACGAAGTGATCCCCTATGAGGTCCAAGCCGAGATGAACCGCGGGGAGCTGCCGGCCGAGATCAAAGCAAGACATCACTCGAGGGCCCGCGAGCTCGGGCTGCTCGCGACGAACATGCCAGCAGAGCTGGGTGGTGGGGGGTACACCATGCTCCAGCAAGTACTCGTCCAGGAGCAGGTCGGGCGCGCGACGAACGCACTGGGATGGATGGTGAGCACGCCACCTCAGTGGTTCCCGCCGGTCGCTACCCCTTATCAGCTCGAGCGCTGGGTCATCCCGGGCGTGCTCGGCGAAGCCTCCGAGTGCTACGCGATCACCGAAGAGGGTGCCGGTTCGGACGTGGACGCCATCAGTGCCACGGCGCGACGCGACGGCGACGACTACGTGCTCAACGGAGTCAAGTGGCACGTCACGTCGTACAACGAGGCGACCTACGCGTTCTTCCAGGCGAAGCTGACCGATGGACCACATGCCGGCGAGCACGCGATGTTCATCGTCGACCTGCCGTCGGAAGGCGTGCGCGTGGACCGCACGCCGGCCTACTCGCACACGATCGACCATCACCATCCGGTCGTCGCGTTCGAGGACGTCAGGGTTCCCGTCTTGCACCTCGTCGGCGAGGAAGGGGGCGGCATGGCGTTCGCGTACGAGTGGTTCCGTTTCGAGAGGGTCATGGTCGCAGCCCGATGCCTCGGGGCCGCCGAGCGGCTGATCGAGGAGGCGACTGCCTTCGCGAAGGAGCGCGTCGTCTACGGCTCGCCGATCATCGAGTTCCAGCTGATCAAGGCCATGCTGGCGGACAGCCTGACGGAGCTCTTTGCGGCGCGCTCGATCGTCTACGAGACCGCTCGCGGCATCGATGCCGGCATCGACGTGAAGGTCCAGCACGCGCACGCGTCCATGGTCAAGCTGTATGCCTCCGAGATGGCGAACAGGGTCGCGGACCGGGCGGTGCAGATCTTTGGCGGACGCGGCTACATGCGGGAGAACGTTGCCGAGCGTTTCTTCCGGGAGCTCCGGGTCGAGCGCATCTGGGAGGGTACGAGCGAGGTTCAGCGCCTGATCATCGCCGACCAGCTCGCCAAGCGAGGAGTGAGCACGCTGGTCTGAGCCGGCCGGCAGCGTCGGCGAACCGCTCGCCTGAGCCGGCCGGCAGTGTGGGCGAACCGCTCGCCTGAGCCGGCGAACCGGCGGCGACGCCGCGGGTCTCCGCCTTCTGGAGGAGGCCATGCCCCGCCATCGCTCGCTAGCGTCGTAACCGAAACCGCCGCCAGAAGCCGGCTTCGGCGCCGACGATGTTCGAAAGGGGAACGATGGAGAATCCGTACTGGCTCGGCCCCACCTACTCTTTCACCGCCGACGACTGGCGCCTCGAGGCAGGCGTCAGCCGGGAGTCCGGTCGCCTCGAGTGGTTGCTGCACCACATCGAGGATGGCGTGGAGACCGTGTCGCACTCGTTCGACCTCGAGCCGCACGCTATCCGCCAGGACCTCGTGGACTCGCTCGGCGATCTGCCCGAAGGCGTGGCTGCGTCACTCGTCGACCAGGTGATGAGCCAAGACGACCCACGCCTTCTCTCGCACGAAGGCACAACGGACGGTCTCGACTGAACGAGTCGTGGCCCGCCTGTTCGGTAGGGAGAGCCGCCGGCGGGATCAGAGAGACCGGCGAGGAGTCTGTTCATCACCCGCATCGCCGGTGACGGCGGAGAAACGACGTCGCCCAAGGAGACCGCGGTGTCGCAGGACCGCTTGGCGGATCAGTGGAAGCAGCGCCGCCGCTCCAGGTCTCGGCCTTCGGGGGGAGGCTGCGCCGCCGCACCCTCCGGTGGCCGGTGGGCACGCGCCGCTACCTCCACGAGATTGACGATGAAACCGATGTCCTCTCGTGTGTGCAATCGAACCGTGACCCAGTCCGCTCCGCTCGGGCGCAACGTCACCCGGGCGTCGGACTTGAGCTCCGCTCGTCGCTCGCGGATCTCCGCCCTGGTGAGGCGGATCTCGAAGACGTCCCTGCCTTCGAAGTGGGCGATCCGCCTGGATGGGCTACAGGGCTTCCGACCAGGCGCTGGCCTCGTAGGCGTCGACGCCGTCGAGAGCAGGCTCGCGTTGGGCTGTCGCGCCATCCTCGGCTCTGGCGAGGGCCGCGGACTGGTCCCATCGGGCTTCGATGTGCCCGAAGCGCCAAATGCCCAGCGCCACCACCCACGTGAGCGCGAACAAACCGACGATCACGAAGCCGGCCCGGTTGATGTTGAAGTTGGCCATCTCGTCCCAAAAAGAGCCCTGGAGGTGGAACTCGGTCGAGAACAGGCCGAGGAGCTCGATCGTCCCGATGATGAACGCGACCGCGACCGAGAGTCCCGTGATCGTGATGTTGTAGTACACCTTCCGGATCGGCCTCGAGAACGCCCATCCATAGGCGAAGTTCATGAAACAACCGTCCAAGGTGTCGAACAGGCACATTCCGGCGGCGAACAGGATGGGGAGGGACAAGATCGCATAGAAGGGCAGCCCGCTCGCAACGGCGGTTCCCGAGAGCACCAGAAGGGCTACCTCGGTTGCCGTGTCGAACCCGAGCCCGAACAGGAGGCCAACCGGGTACATCTTCCAGGGGGTGTCGATCCGTCGCGCCAGGCCGCCGAGGAAGCGGTTCATCAGGCCCCGCTTGTTGAGCTGCTCTTCCAGCTCCTCGTCGTTGTACTTGCCCTGGCGAAGATCCCGGAAGACGCGAAGGATCGAGACGAGGATGATGACGTTGAGGGCGGCGATCAGGTAGAGGAAGAAGCCCGACACCGACGTGCCGACGACGCTCGTCCACTTGTGCAGTCCCGACGAGCCGTTCTTCACCTGGCCGTTGAGCGCCCGGATGCCGAAGTTCAGCAGCACGGCCAGGGCGAAGACGACCGTCGAATGTCCGAGCGAGAAGAAGAACCCGACGCTGAGCGGACGCTTTCCCTCAGCCATGAGCTTGCGAGTCGTATTGTCGATCGCCGAGATGTGGTCCGCGTCGAATGCGTGTCGCATCCCGAGCGTGTAAGCCAGTACCCCGGTCCCGAAACCGAACAGATCCGTCCTGCTCAAGTGGTAGTGGTGCCCGGTAGCCGCGAGCAACATGGCCCATCCGAGGATGTTGAGGCCGATCACGATCGCCGCCATCGTGCCGACCTTGGACCATTCCCTCGGGCTCAGCGCGTCCTGCACCGCCCTCAACCGCCGGACGGGTACGGCGGCTGGCTTGGTTGCCATCTGGGCCTCCTCGAGCACCGCGTGCGACAGCTCCCGGCCGATCTCGAGGGCGAGTCTACCTACTTGAGAGCTGAGCGCAATAGCGAGCTGGACCTGCCGTGGCCGTGTGGTGGTGACGCTTCAGGTCGAGCGCTGCGCGCCAAGCTGGGGTCGTGCCAGATGCCTCCGATCGCTCTCCGCGGTCGCGCCCACGGTCTCGAGCAGGAGAGCCAACCGAGGCGCGTTCGCCAGGCCGGCGGACCGAAGATATCGCGGCGGCCCGCCGCCGGCGAGTGCGGAGAACTGCCATCCGGCGGCGTCGTCTCGCTCTCGTCCTGGCGGCGATGATCCTGGTCGTGGTTGCGATCGTCGGCTTCGGGGGCGAAGCGGCGCCCAAGCTGTCAGCGCAACGCGCCCGGATCATCGCTCTCGCGACAAGTCAATTGGGCTACCGCACCGACCCGTCTGACACCTACTGCAACCGCTTCAGCGCGTATTGGCACGCCGGGTCGGAGAACTGCCCGAACTCGAATCGCAGCGAGCAGTGGTGCGCCGACTTTGCCGCTTGGGTGTGGCGCAAAGCCGGCGTCCAGTTCGTCTACGGTTTCGGCCCGGACGACGTCAACGCGGCTTCGGTGAGCTTCTACCGGTGGGGCGTGGCGCATCACAGCTGGCATCCCGTCGGCTCGAGCTACGTGCCGCAACCGGGAGACATCGCCGTCTACGGCCTCGACCTTCGGACCTCGGATGCTCAGCACGTGGCCGTGGTCATCAGCTACTCGCCGGGGGCGACGGGCCCGAACGTCGTCAACGGCGACGGCGACCGGACGGGTTTCAGCGTCGTCGAGTCCGGGACCGACCAGTACAAGGCCGATCTGACGGGCGACGGCGGTCAATTGGCCGGCTATGTCTCACCGCCTCCGTTGCCCCGCGCCCGTTCCCGTCGGAAGTGATCTGACGGCCGGCCTGATGCGGGTCCGGTCGCCCGCTCGAGACTCAACACCGCCTCAGAGGATCCGCGTGCCCATCTCCGTAGTGTCGTAGCCGCCGAGGGCCCGCACCGAGGACCGGAAATCGGCCGACGAGAGCAAGTCCCAGAACGGCTCGAGCAGCGGGTCCTCGAGCGTCGCCGCTTCCAGCACGAGGTCGTAGGGCTCGCGCGTGAGGGGGACGAAACCGAGCCCGAACGCCCGTGCTGCCGCGAGCACGCCGAGGCCGCAGTCGGAGCGCCCTGCGGCAACCGAAGCCGCAACCGCGAGGTGCGTGTACTCCTCCCGTTCGTAGCCAGCGATCGACGCCGGTGTGATGCCCAGACGAGCGAGCTCATAGTCGAGCAGCACCCGGGTGCCCGAGCCCCGTTGGCGGTTCACGTACCTGAGCTCGCCACGTGCCAAGTCCTCGATACCGCTCAGGCCGAGCGGGTTGCCGGGCGGGACGATGAGGCCTTGTTCCCGGTGGACGAGCCGTACGATGGCAATGTCGCGCCCCGCGAGCACCTGTTCGACATACCCGAGCGTGTACGTGCCGGTCTTCGGGTCGAGGAGGTGCGATCCGGCAAGATGGCACATCCCATCCCGCAGCGCCGTGAGGCCGCCGAGGGAGCCCACGTTCGACGAGGCGAGCGTCAACCGCGGATTGCTGCTGCGCAAGGTGGAGGCCGCGAGGTCGAGGACGATGTCGTGCGACCCGATCACGACGATCGTGTTCTCGACGTCGTCCTCGTCACGCAGCAGGCGAATTTCCACTTCGGTGTCCGCGTGGTGGCCCTCCAGGCCGGCCGGGATGAGCAGCAACCCGTCCGCTCGTACGAGCGAGGTCAGCACTCCGGCCCCTCGGGGAAGGGGCGTGGCGACGAGCCGGCTCCCCACCCGGCCGAGACGGACCCGGACCCAGTCGTCCATGCCCATGGGAGAGGCGAGTTTTCGTGCGAGCCGAGCACGGACCCGCGGTCGCGCCCGCTGTGTCGTGCCCTCGAGACGCGCCAGGAGCGGTGCCGCGAAGATGTCGAACGTGAGCGCCGCCGACACCGGGTAGCCCGGTGCACCGAGCACCGGTGTGGCGCCGATCGCGCCGAGCACGACGGGGTGTCCGGGCCGGACCGCCACGCCGTGAACGGCGAGCGCGCCGAGCCGTTCGATGACAGCTGCCGTGTAGTCGTCGCGGCCCGCACTCGAGCCTGCGACGATGATCAACAGGTCGCAGGCTGCGACGGCCCTCGAGGCTGCGCGGCCGATGCCTTCGGGGTCGTCCGATTCGATCGGGAGCACGACTGCCGCACACCCGATCTCCTCGGCTTGGGATGCGAGCATGAGGGAATTCGTGTCGTGGAGTTGCCCGAGCGTGATATCGGCGCCGATCGGTCGCATCTCGTCGCCCGTCGGCAGCACCGCGACGACGGGCTTGCGGCGGACCACCAGCTCAGTCACTCCCGCGGCCCCACAGGCGGCAAGGTCGACAGCACGCAACCGGTGACCCTCGGGGAGCAGGAGCTCGGTGGCGCTGATGTCCTCGCCGATCGACCGGACGTTCTCATAGGGCACGACCGCCGACCTGAGCTCTGCACTGGCTTGGGTGTAGTGGACGTGCTCACGCATCACCACGGCGTCGAAGCGGTCGGTCATCAGATCTCCTGTGTCGACGACCTCGAAGGCGCCCGCGGGGATCAAGATCGGCGTGGTCTCGCTGGCGCCGATCGAGTCGGACGCCCGGATGGCGATGCCGTCCATCGCCGAAGCGTCGAAGGGCGGCGACGAGCGGATCGCCCACACCGCCTGGGCCGTGACACGACCGAGGGCCTTCGACAGTGGGAGCCGTACCGGCTCGACGCGCTCGGGGCAACCAGCACCCGCGCAGGCGGCGTACCAGGCTTCGAGCGCGTCTCCCGCCGGAACGTCGCGAACGAAAGGGGTGGCGCCCATCATCGATAGAGGGTCACTTCGACGTCGGCCCCCTCATCGAGCCCGGTCGCAGGCTCGGGCACCGTGAGGTAACCGTCCGCCTCGACGAGCATCGACAACAGTGCCGACTTGCCGAAGATGGGCTCGGCGAGCCCATCGAGCAGTCGCACCTGGACGACGTCAAGACGTCCGGCGACCGAGGGAAGGTCTCGGCTGAGACGCGCTCGGACGACGGGCTCGTGGACCGGTGCCTCCCAGCCACCGACCAGGCGGACGAGCGGTGAGCCGATGAGACGGAACACCACGAGCGCCGACCGAGGGTTGCCGGGGAGGCCGATGATCGGGACGTCGCCACATTGAGCCAGCAGGGTGGGCTTGCCGGGTTGCAATGCGAGGCCATGGCAGAAGATCCCGGGCTCGCCGAGCGATGCCACGACGCCCGCCGTCTCGTCGCGCGCTCCGACTGAGGATCCAGCGGTGATCACGATCAGGTCGGAGCCGGTCATCGCACCCAAGAGCGCTTCCCTCAACGCCTCCGGGTCGTCGGGGACGATCCCGCACGGGACCGGCTCACCTCCGGCCTCCCGGACGAGAGCGGCGATCGGAAGCGCGCAGGCGTCGCGGACTTGCCCGGGCAGCAGTTCGGCGCATTCGTAGGGCACGACCTCGTCGCCGGTCGACAAGATCGCGACCCTCGGCCGCGCATGGACCCGAACGGTCGTCACGCCGGCCGACGCCAGCAGTCCGAGATCGTGCGGCCGGAGCGGGCGTCCCGCTCGAGTGAGCTCGTCACCCGATTTGGCATCTTCGTCGCCTCGCACGAGACCCTCGCCGGGAGCGACGGCCCGGTGGATCTCGATCGTTCCAGCCATCGCCTCGGAGGTGTGCTCGATCATCACGACCGCGTCGGCGCCGACCGGCATCATGCCACCCGTCGGGATGGCGAGCGCTCCGCACGAGCGGAGCTCGACATCGGCAGTCATGCCCATCTGCACGGCTCCTAGGACCTCGAGGTAGCCGGGCAGCCCGTCCGAGGCACCGTACGTGTCGGCCGCGCGGACGGCAAAGCCGTCGACGGTCGACCGCGGGAAACCTGGCAAATCATGCGGTGCTCGCACGGGCTCACTCGGCACTCGTCCGAGCGCCTCGCCCAAGGCGACGTTCTCGGTCGGTGTCCTTCGCCCGGGTCGGAAGCCCGCGACTGCGGCGCTGACCGTCAGGACCGAGAAGAACTCACGATTGTTCGGTGAGGACATGGCTCAGGCACCTTGCGAGCTCCGCTCGAGCCGCACGACGCTCATCACCGGTCCGAGCGCAACCTGGCCGAGACCGCAGATGGAGGTGAGCCGCATCGTCTCCTCCAGTTCGGCGACTCGCTCGTCGAGCTCACCAGGGTCGCGACTCTGGGCGAGGATGTCGCCGAGGATCGTGTGCGCCTTCGCGGACCCGACCCGGCAAGGAACGCATTTGCCGCACGACTCGTTGCGGAAGAAACGCAGCACGTTGGTCGCCGCCGCGAGCAGATCGGTTCCCTCGGCGACCACGACGAGGGCTCCCGACCCGAGCATCGAGCCGGCAGCGGCCACCGGCGCGAAGTCGAGTGGAACCTCGAGCTGGTCCGCGCCGAGGAAGTTGGACGAAGCACCACCGGGCTGCACCGCGCCTAGCCTTGCGCCGTCCTTGACGCCTCCGGCGGTCGCGACGAGGTTGCCGATCGTCGTACCCGATGGCACGCAGTACACGCCGGGCACTTCCACGTCTCCGGAGACCGCGAAGAACTTCCAGCCGCTCCCGCCGTTGACACCCTGGCCGCTCCACCAACCGGCGCCGCGGTCGACGATGATCGGCACGTCGGCGAAGGTCTCGACGTTGTTGATCAGTGTCGGGCGGCCCCAAAGGCCCGACACCCCGGGAAATGGCGGCTTGTTCCGCGGCTCGCCCCGATGTCCCTCGAGGCACTCGAGCAGTGCCGATTCCTCGCCGAGGATGTAGCCGCCCGGCGACGTGAACACTTCGACTTCGAAACGGCGACCTGAGCCGAGGACGTCGTTGCCCACAAGGCCTTCGGCGTGCAAGACCTCGAGCTCTGCCCTCAGCACCGCCTCCTCCGGTCCGTACTCGTGTCGGATGAACACCCAGCCCAGCTCCGCACCCGTGACGAACATCCCGAGCAGGAGGCCCTCGAGAACGAGGTGTGGCTCGTCAGAGAGGATCTGGCGGTCCTTGAAGGTGCCAGGCTCGGACTCGTCCGCGTTGCAGATCACGTACTTCGGCGTCGCGGGCTGGGCCGCGACGAGCTCCCATTTGGAGGCCGTCGGGAAGCCCGCTCCGCCCATGCCTCGCAACCCGGCCTCCTTGAGCTCGGCGATGATCTCCGAGGCGCTGAGATCTCCGAGGAGCGCCCGCCGGAGGACGCGATAGCGCGTCTCGCCCTCGCCGTAGGGGTCGTTCGGCCACCGGTGAGCCGCCGCCGGCGCCGTGGCCTGCACGAGCGTTCCGGCGCGCGCGTCGGCGAGCAGGTTCTCGAGCTTGGCGGCGGTGGTGGGGACCTCGTTGACCGCGACCGCGGGTGCCTGCTCGCATCGCCCCAGGCAGGATGCTTCTTCAAGCTCGATGTCGGTGTCGTCGCCGTGCCGGGCGCGAATGGAGGCGATGGTTGCGTCGGCATCTTTCAGCCAGCACGAGAGGTCGTGGCACACGCGGACCGACGCGACCCTCGGCTGCTCGGTGCGAAAGTGCGGATAGAACGAGATCAGCCCCTGGATCTCATACAACGGGCGCCGCGTGGCGAGGGACAGCTTGACGAGCTCCTCTCGGGGAAGCCAGCCATGCTCGTGCTGGATCGCGGTCAACGCCGGGATGAGGCTCGGGCCGGGGAAGCGGCCGGCGCGCGCCTCCCGGCCGGGTGCCGCTCCATTGGGTGAGGAGCTCACGTCGTAGCCCCGCTCGGCGAAGGGGCCGGATCAATGCGTACCGCGCAGAACTTGAACTCGGGGATCTTCCCGAACGGGTCGACCTCGTCGATCGTGAGGAGATTCGCCGCGGCCTCCCGGAAGTGGAACGGGATGAAGCAGCTCCCCGGCGTCTCCCGGTAGGAGATGCTGACCTCGATCTCGATGGAGCCGCGCCTCGAGCTCACCTTGACGAAGTCCCCCTCAGCGACGCCGAGGCGAGCCGCGTCCTCCTTGTGCAAGTAGACCTGCGCTCGCGGGGCGATCGTGTCGAGGGCGAAGGATCGCCGAGTCATGGATCCGGTGTGCCAGTGCTGGAGCAGCCGCCCGGTGTTGAGGACGAACGGGTACTCGTCATCGGGAAGCTCCTTAGCCGGCATCCACTCCGCCGGCACCAGGTGGGCGAGCCCGTCGGCGGTCGCGAACTCGTCTTCGAACATGACGACAGTGCCGTCCGAGTGCTCAGGATCCGGGTTCGGGTAGAGCTTCCCGGTCGATCCCAGGTTTGCGTGCGAGAGCGTCCCGTAGCTCGGCGTCAGGGAGGCGATCTCGTCGAAGACGTCCGAAGGTGAGCCGTAGTGCATCTCGAGCCCGATCCGGTTCGAGATCTCCTGGATGATCTCCCAGTCCTGGCGGGCCTCGCCCGGAGACGTCAGGACCTTGCGGCCGAGCTGCACGCGCCGGTCGGTGTTGGTGTATGTGCCGTCCTTCTCGAGCATGGTGGTCGCGGGGAGGATCACGTCTGCGAACTCGCAGGTCTCGGTGAGGAAGATGTCCTGGACGACGAGGAACTCGAGGTGTGCCAACGCCTTTCGGACCTTGTTGATGTTGGGGTCCGACAGGAACGGGTTCTCGCCCATCATGTACATGGCGCGCACCTCGCCAGCCAACGCGGCCGCGACGATCTCGGTGACGGTGAGCCCACGTTTCGGGTCGAGCTCGCGTCCCCAGGCTCGTTCGAACGACTGGCGCACGTCATCGGAAGTGACGGTCTGGTAGTCGGGGTAGAACATCGGGATCAGTCCCATGTCCGAGGCGCCCTGAACGTTGTTCTGACCACGCAGCGGATGGAGGCCGGTTCCCGGTCGGCCGATGTTGCCGGTGATCGCGCAGAGCGCGATCAGGCACCGGGCGTTGTCGGTGCCGGTCGTGTGCTGGGAGATCCCCATGCCCCAGAACGCAATCGCGGCCCGGGCGTTGCCCCAGATGCGAGCGAACTCGCGGATCTGCTCGGCGGTCGCGCCGGAGATCTGTGCCGCGCGCTCGGGTGGATAGTCGGCGACGGTTCGCTCCAGCGCCTCGTAGTTGGAGGTCCGCTTGGCGACGTAGTCCGTGTCGACGAGCCCAAGCCGAATGATCTCGTGCAGGACGCCGTTGTAGAACGCGACGTCGGTCCCGGGCTTGATCTGGCAGAAGAGGTCGGCGTGATCGGCCATCTTCTCCTGGCGCGGGTCGACGACGAGGAGCTTGGTGCCGCGCCTGCGCGCCTGCTTGAAGAACGACGAGGCAACCGGGTGGTTCGCGGTCGTGTTGGACCCGGCGATGAGCGCCACGTCCGCATTGGCAATATCGCCGTAGGTCGTCGAGACGGCCCCGGAGCCGATCCCCTCGAAGAGCGCCGCGACGCTCGAGGCGTGACACAGCCTCGTGCAGTGGTCGACGTTGTTGGTTCCGAAACCCGCCCGGATGAGCTTCTGGAAGAGGTAGGCCTCCTCGTTGGAGCATTTCGCGGACCCGAAGCCGGCGATCGAGCCCGGACCGTGCTCGGCACGGATAGAAGTGAGCCTCGACGCAACGAGGTCGAGCGCTTCGTCCCACGTGGCCTCCCGGAAGTGCGGCATCACCTCGGCGTAGTCGACGAACCCTCCCGGCTTTTGGCGTCCCCGGCCTTCACCGCGCACGTCGGAGGACAGAGCGCCCTTCGGATACGACCCTTCCTTGCGTATGAGCGGCGCAGTCAGCCGTTGCGGCGAGCGGGAGTAGTCCCATCCATACCGCCCCTTGACGCAAAGCCGGCTCTGCGAGCCGGGCTGATCGCGTCCCTCGGCGAACGCGACGGCGTTCTGGTCGTCATCGACGTGGTAGGTGAGTGCGCAGCCCACTCCGCAGTAGGGGCAGACGGTGTCGACCTGTCGGAGCGCCTTGCGCGGCCGGATCGCCACGTTGTTGATCGGCTTGTTCGTGAGCGCGCCCGTCGGGCATGCCGCCACACATTCGCCGCACGTGACGCACGAGGAGGCGCCCATCGGGTCGTCCAGATCGAACGCGATCCGCGTCGTGTACCCCTTGCCCGACCGGCCGATGACGTCGTTGCCCTGGATGTCGTCGCACGCGCGCACGCACCGGTCGCAGAGGATGCAGGCGTCGTGGTTCACGGCGATCACCGGGTTCGACATGTCGATGCCCCGGCCCTCGCCGGTGGGGACGCCCGCGCCCTTCGCCGCACCGTAGCGGCGGGCGAGCACGAGCAGCTCGTTGTCCGCCGTCGTCGTCTCCTTCGGGTCCACTGCAGGACCGGGCTGGTCCGAGACCATCAACGCCGTGAGCGCGGCGCGCTGGTGCTCGAGGGCAGGCGTGGCGGTCTTGACCTCCATGTTGTCCTCGCACGCGCGCACGCACGAGGCTGCGAAGACGCGCGCCCCGACGTCGACGACGCACATGCGGCAGACCCCGACAGGGTCGTAGCGCTCGTCGTGACAGAGCACCGGGATCTCGATCCCGAGCTGCTTTGCGGCCTGCCAGATGGTCGTGCCTTCGGCCACCGTGATCTCACGCCCGTCGATCGTCACCTTCACTTGGCGGACGTCGTCGGTCGGTGACACGGCCGATTCGATTTGCAGTGTCAAGTTCGCCCCTCGCTCAGGACACAAGCTCGATAAGACCGAGCTCCGACAGTCGCTCCGAGGAGGGCGTCCCCTCCTGGTCCAGCCCGCGCGCAACATAGTACGCGTCGATCATTTCGCGCAGCGTCTCGGCAGAAAGCGTCGCAGTTCGTCCAGACTCCAGCTCGAGCGACTCCGAGAGGAACCTACCCGGGAGCCAGTCGTCCTCGCGGGCCCAGCCCTCGCGGAGGTTGAAGAGGCGCTTCGCGAGGACGATCCGGGCGGCGGTCCGTCGAAGCTCGTCACCGGTCACGTCCCATCCGGTGACGAGGCGCAGCAGGCTCGCCCATTCTTCGTAGGGTTCGACGAAGACCCCGCGGAGGAACTTGCAAAGGATCATCGAGTCCATGATCGCGGCGCGGTCCTCGCTCTCGATCGCGGCTGCGACGTGGGAAGCGCCACCGGCCAGGCGATCATGGCGCCCCGAGAGATCCGCTTCGTAGGCACCCGAACGGTTGTGGTCGGCACCCCTTGCATTGACGGCCAGGCCGAGCGCCATTGCTTGGAGGGTCCGGGGCTCGTAGCCGGGTAGCTCCAGGCCCTTCACATGACAAGCGAACGCTTCCGATCCACCGCCGACGTGCTCGGCGGCGCGGCGCGACCCTTCGGCCAAGAGGGCACCCAGGCCACGGCGCGAGCCGATCTCGTCGATCGCTCGGAGCAGCGCCGCTCCGTCCCCGAAACGGAGCCATTCTGCGTCGATCAAGCCCCGCTCCACGCACTCCATGGCCCAAGCGATCGTGCCTCCGGCAGAGATCGTGTCAATGCCGAAGGCGTCGCAGCGGGCACTCGCCTCGAGGACCGCGTCAGGGTCGGACACCCCGCAGAGCGGGCCCAGCGCGAACACGTTCTCGTACTCGACGCGCACGTTCTTGCCCCCGAGGCCGGGGTAGATGTGCTCGCAGCCGATCGTGCACGATGCGCAACCGCTGCGGACCACGCCGCTCAGCTGCGACAGATGCTCGGCAGACAGTCGCGGCGCGTCGGCGAACGTCGCCTCCTGGAAGTTCCGCGTGGGCAGAGTGCTGAGGGCGTTGAACGCGAGCAGGTTCGCGAGCGTCCCGAGCTCTCGGTACTTCGCGGTCGCGGGCCCGAACGACAACGTGCTCAGCGCTCGCGCGGCTTCGACGACCCCCTTTGGGTCGAACGACGCCACCTTCGTCGCGGCACGAACGGCGACGGCCTTCAGGCACTTCGCACCCATGACCGCTCCGAGCCCGCCCCTGCCGGCGTGGCGACCGTCGTGCGAGATGGTCGCGAAGCGGACCTGCCGCTCGCCTGCAGGGCCGATGGCGGCGATCTGCCAGCCCTTTCCGAGCCGCTCTCGCAGCGAGGCCTCGGCCTCTGCAGCGCTCAGCCCCCAGAGGCTCTTGGCATCCTCGAGGCGCGACCCGTCTCCGTCCATGAGGAGCACCACCGGGCGCTCCGAGGAGCCCCGGATCACGATCGCGTCGTAACCCGTCCGCTTGCCGGCGATCGCGAAATGGCTCGAGGCAAGCGCGTCGGTGAGCATCCCGGTGAGCGGCGACTTCGCGACGACCGCGAACTTGGCACTCGTCGTGAGGGGCGTCCCGACGAGTGGCGAGAACACGAACGCGAGAGGCGCGTCCGGCGCCAGGGGATCCACGCCGACCGGCGCGAGGTGGTGCATGAGCCAGGTGCCGAGCCCGGCGCCACCGAGGTAGCCGCGGAGCACGGTTGCGGGCAGCTCGACAGGAGTCGTGATGCCCGTGCCCACGTCGACGGCCGCGGCAACACCGAAGTAACCCGCCGGCGCCTTCTCCCGTAGGCCGGCCAGTGTCGGGGCGGTCATCCGCCGGCCTCGGCGCTGACGAAGGAGACGACGTCTCCTTGGGCGAGTGGCTCTTCGGGGTCCCGGCTGATCTGATCGCCGTTCAAGGCGGCGACGACGTGCGGATTGAGCGGCACACCGACCGCGTCGGCTGCGGAGCCGAGCGTCGCCGCGTGGATCGTCACTCGCCCTCTTCTGCCGGGGGCGCGCAGCACGCCGAAGCACTCGACCTGAACCTCGGGCGCAGGTCCGGCCCTCGCCGCTTCGTAGTCGGCCTGGTTGTTCAGGTTCGTCACCGAGTCGAGCCCTGGGTCGAAGCGCGCCACGTCCGGGTCGGCGAGGAGTGCCACGTCGTCGAGGTCGCTCCAGCGGCAGGCCTCGAGGAGGAACGACGGCCGTAGGCGGTCGGCGGCCAGCAGGTCCGCGACGAGCGGTGCAAGGCTGACCCGGTAGGCGGCAGCGAGCGGTTGGCGGAACCCCCGCACGTACGGGACGCAGGCGTCGATCTCCTCGCTGACCTCGCCGACGACGCGGCGAACGAAGGCTGGGTGGAGAAGCGGCGCGTCGGTCGACGACACGTAGGCGATCTCACCGCGATCGGCCAGGGCCTCCAGCCCGACGCACAGGCCACCGAGGGGGCCCTTGCCTTCCTCGACATCGTCGAGGACGTCGAACGAGTCAGGGAGGCATCCGAGCGCCTGGCCCGGCGCTCGTACGAGTACAACGGGGCCGTCGACGCCGCGGGCGACGATTCCGGCGACCCGGCGCACGAGCGTGGAACCATGCCACTCCAGCAACGCCTTCGGGGAGCCCATTCGCGACGAGCGCCCGCCGACGAGGACGATCCCGACCGTACGGTGCACAAGAATCGAAGTTTATCCAGGTTCAACTTACGGCCCTGCTGGGCGAGGCCTGGATAAGGCCGGTTTCTGGCTGCAAAACCTAGGCGTTCGGGGGGCAGGCTGAAATGGTTCAGGAGACGGGACGTTCCGGCCGGGCCTAGATCCCGAGGTAGCCGCGGGCCACGATCGTCTCGAATTGGTAAACGGACGCCTCTGCCGGAGACAGCACGCCCGGAATGGCGTGGTCGGAGCTGAGACCCCGCTGCACCGATTCGCACGCACGCCAGTCCTCGCGATTGGTGACATCCCAGAAGTCGACGGCGTACGACGGGTCGAACCCGCCACGTGCGAAGTCTTCGGGGGCAAAGGACCAGCTGCACTCGACGCGCGTGCGATCCGGACCGAGTGGCGTGAGGTGATGGCTCATGGCGTAGTCAGGATGCAGGCTCAAGAGCAGGTTGGGGAAGATCGTGATGTAGTCGACGATGCGCCGGCGCCGATCATCGAGGCTGCGAAACGGCGTTCCCTGACTCCGCCCGTCCAACGACATGGTCTCCACGCCCTCTCGCAGCGACATCCAGCCTCCCACCCACGCCGCTCGCCCGGACGAGAGATCGTCGGCCCCACTGGCAGGATCGGTCACCATGCAGAGCTCCGGATGGATGCTCGGGCAGTGGTAGCACTCCAGGTAGTTCTCCGCGAGGAGCTTCCAATTCGCGTTGACGACGTAGTCGTGGGTGGCGGCTACCTCGACGCGCTCGAGCTCGTAGGGGGCGAGGAGGTCGTCCAGACCTTCGACGTGTGCCGCGAAGGGGCCCGCGGCACCCGAGCTGTCGACGAAGATCAGGCCTTGCCACTCCACGGTCGGCAACTCGACGAGACCGAAGTCCGCTTTGTCAAAGCCTTCGACCTCGTTGTAGCGAGGGGCTCGTCGAAGGGAGCCGTCGAGTCGATAGGACCACGAATGGTACGGGCACAGCACGATCTCGCGGTGTGCCCTCTCGCCGCACTCGAGGAGCTCGTGGCCACGGTGCCGGCAAGCGTTCGCGAATCCGTGGAGTTGCCCGCCCATGTCTCGTATCAGCAACACGCCTCCGCGACCCACCGACTTAGCGGTCTGGTCGCCGGGGCTGGGGATGTCGCCGCCTCGAGCGACGCACGTCCATCCTCCGGCGAAGAAGTTCGCGACCTCCCAGCGGAAGACCGCCTCGTCGACGTATGCCGCGCGCGGCAGCATGCGGCTGTGTCCGAATGGCCGCAGCGTGGCCTCCACCTGCCGGCGTTCGAGCGGCGCGGCTTCCCTCGCCCGTTCCCGGAGGTAGTGGTCTCCTTCATGAACTTGTTCGACGATGCAGGCAGCCTACGGGAGTCCCCGACGACGGTCCACGGGCGCGCTCGGGCGAAGGCAAGTCGCTTTAGTGTCGGGCACATGGACCTCGACCAAGCAAGGCAATTCGTACGGCAGCATCACCGGGCGGTGCTCGCCACCCGACGAGTAGACGGCTCGCTCCAGCTCTCGCCGGTGTCCGCGTCCGTCGACGCGAGCGGGCGACTCGTCGTGTCGAGTCGCGAGACCGCATTCAAGACGAAGAACGTGCGCCGCGACCCCAGCGTCTCGATCTGCGTGTTCACGGACGGCTTCTACGGCCCTTGGGTCCAGATCGACGGGACGGCGGAGGTGATCCCGCTGCCCGAGGCGATGGACTGGCTGGTCGAGTACTACCGCTCGATCAGCGGCGAGCACCCGGACTGGGACGACTACCGCGCCGCGATGGAGCGCGAGCAGAGGGTGTTGTTCGCGGTCACCATCCTTCGTGCGGGGCCCGACCGCCACGGCTGACCTGGCGCGTCGCGGCCTAGCTGCTTACGGCGCTTCACCGGGACCTCCGAGACTCCCGGGCTCATCTGCGAGCCGCCGAGCGGCTGCGAGCGCCTCGACGATGGGCACACCCGACCGAGCCACGAGGTAGCACGAGATCGGCGCCGCCGTGCGCTCGGAGGCGTGCGCGGCAACCCCCGAGAGAGTGAGGAGCGCTTCGATGTCATCGTCGCTCACCGGTGGCAAACCCAAGGCCGCCGCATACCGGTCAAGCCACCCTCGAGTGTCGAGTGCCATGATCCCCGAGCGTAGCGAAGCGATCTTTCGGCTAGAAGTATCCCCCCGGTTTCGCGACCTGCTCATTCCTGGAGAATCCGCCTCTGACCTCGGATTTCGCCTCTCGTCACCTTGCGACATTTCGCACGGCTTTTCGATGTCCCGCGGACATTTCGCGGACAAGCTAGGCCCCCGCCCGCCGCAGCATCCGCCGGTCGTACTCGGTCGTCCCGGCCCAGGTCCCTACGAGCCTCGGCTCCTCGGCCTCGACGGCGTAGTCCCGGCACTCGTCGACCACCGGGCAGCGGGCGCAGACGGCACGTGCTTGCTCGAGGAGCTCGACGGAGTCGTCGAACAGGCCCGGGAAGAAGATGGCTGTCCCCATGCCCCTGCAAGCCGCAGAGGCCATCCACGCAGGGCGCTGCAGCAGGTTCTCGACGCCGGCGCGGTCAGCTGCCCAGGGCGTCGAGGCGTAGCGGTCGGTGACGGTCACCGGTCCCGAAGATTACCGCGCGGTCATCAGCGCGGCAGGCGTACCGTGGCCTTACGACCTTGTGAAGGTCGGGAAAGCTCGCCTTGCCATCCAATGCCGACGGGCCAGAGCGACGACAAGCCGAGAAGGTAGGCCCCCGCCGAGACGGGGGCCTACTACTTTCGCCCACGCGCCTCGCAAACGCCGGCCTGGTCCTGTGGTACCACCGATCCACCTGGGCGAACGTCCGGGGCTAGCGCGCAGCCTCGTGGGAAGCCGGCAGGTCCCGGCACGGTGTGGCGCACGACCCCCAGTTGCCTTTGCGAGGGAAAGCGTGAGAGTCGTGCACCGTTCGCGGGTGTGACACCACCTACCCATGCCCACCGACAGCGCGCACCGGGTGCGGCGATACTGGCTGGCTCCCCCAGGACGCAACAACGCCCCCCGGCCGAAACCGAGGGGCGTCGCCCGCCTTGCGAACTGGCTGAGACTCGTAGGCGCGAAAGCCCCCGGGCCAAGATGGCACCCGGCGGGTTTAGGACCGCGGCTGAGCCCGTCGTTCGCTCATCCACACCACCAGGTAGCGGCCGTCGGGGCACGTCTCGACGACCCGCGCGTTGCGGCGGCGGTCCTTACCCGCGACGCGCGCTGCCCGCCGCTCCGCTCGAGCCAGACGAGCACATGGGGGCTGCACGCCGTGCCAGGCGCCGTCCTGGCCAAATACCTGAACCTCGTAGCACAGAACCGGCGATTCGAGCCGCCGCAGCAGGCTTGTGCCCCCGGATTCCATGCGGCTCAGCCTACGTTCCCGCACCCGCGAACACCCAACCGAAGTAGAGCCGGGCCCGTCGGGCTCAGCCGGGAGCGGCGCTAGCGATCCTCGGTGAGTCTCGTGCGGGCGCTGCGGGAGCAACGCCGCCGGTCGTACGTGCTGGCCCCAGGACAGCGGACCTGTTCCCGATCGCTCGGCCAGTTCGGCTGAAACAGACCCCTGGGGTTTTGTGACCTGCGGCAATTGGGCGGAATCGGCCTCCGACCTGCCATTTCGCTTTACAATCCTTGTCCGAGGTTTACCGTCTTTTACAGACCTCGCGTGTCACGTTCGTGTCACGTTCCGAACCTTGGGAGGCCGAGAATGACTGAAGACGAGGCCAATCGAGCACCGGGACATCAGGTCTACGGAGGCGCGACATCGCCGACGTACCACCTCGTGACCGCGTCGTCGGTGGCTCTAGGGGATTGGACGGCGATTTGCGGGGTGCCCGTGAGTCCGGCCCGGAGGGCGCATCGTTGGGATCTAGGTGCGTACTGCGAGGACTGTGAGACCCTAGCTGGCTCAGCCATGAGAGCCCAGATCGCCCACGAGGAAGCGGAGCGAGGACCATGGGGGCATTCCCCCAGCTAAGCGCCCACCCGCCGCATCCTCCGCCGGTCGCTCCCGTCGTGCCGCCCCAGATCTCCGGGGCGCACGCCTCGAAGCTGAGCCCGTAGGCGAGGAGTTTCGGTCGCGCTGGGACCTACGCTCTCCTGAGTGACGTGCGGCGGCAGACACGAGGTCGTTTTCTACACAACCGTCTCCGGCGGGTCGCCACCGCAGCGAGATTTTGAGGCTTTCCCCGTTTATGTTCAGGCCGACCTGATGGTCCAGCTCCAAAAGGTCGCCAACCAGGACTTCACGATCGTGAGGCTTGACTACGTAGTCAAGGACATCTTCGAGTGCAAGAAGCGATTCGGAAGCGTCCGGTACCGCGTCCTGTACACACGAGAAGGGTCACATGACGACATGGTTGTGATTCTGAGCGCTTTCAAGAAAAAGACCCCGGCAATCACGGACGGGGACCGAGCCCTCGCCAGCGCCCGTCTAAAAGACCGTCGCCAGCAGCTCCGAACTTTGGCGCAAGGAGCCACGTCATCTAGACCGGCTTTGACCCCCGGCTCAGCGAAACGTCCTAAGAGTCCACCTCAACGGGGTCGCCGATGATCGGTTTCTACCGATATAGTGGACTCGAGCGAGGAGGCCCGAATGGAACATGACTCGGAGAGCTACGTCGCGACCAGGCTTGAGGAGCCAGAGTTCGCCGCGGCGTACGAGGACGCCGAGTCGCTGCTCGAGGTTCTCGAAGCGCTTGCGACTCGCAGGAAGTGCCTCGAGCTGAGTCAGCGTGACGTGGCGCGAAGGATGAAGACGACTCAGTCAGCGATCTCGGATCTCGAGAGCGCCCAAACAGATCCCCGAGTTTCGACCATGCAGCGATACGCCCGCGCACTGGGCGCGAAGCTCCTTCTCAACGTCGCCAACCAGACCAGCTACTCCTGGAGCTACGGACCGGCCACGATCTCCACAATCAGCGGCGAGTTCATTGCGACTGGTATCAGCTGGGCGGCGATCGCAGCGAGCCTCCCCCCTGAATTCGATCCCGGCTATTCCTTTCTCACCGGCGGCGGTTACGCCTTGGCATCAGGACTCACCTTGAGGCTTCGCAGCCTTGGAGTCGCGCACGAAGCTGGGACGGGCCCGCCGTCCGATCGCGGCGATGACCGTCCCGAACCGCCCGAGTTTGTCCTCGCCGCTTGATGACGACCGCCGATCAACCGGACCTTCAGGTTGCGGGCCGGCTCGGGGGAATCTCGCGACTTCGCTCGATTGAGTTGCAGGAGTTGTACTGGCAAGTGCATCCTAAAATCGCACCTCTTGACTACCCGATGCCTCGCATCTCAGCCGCGACCGAACTCAACTTCAACGGCACTATCACGCCGGGCGCCGTCAACTTCGGCGTGTGGGCCAACGTTCGAGGTTTGCTGGAAGACGGTCATGAGCTCTTCACGTTGGCGGCGCGATACGTCGTCGGATTCGGCGTTCCCGACGACGTCAGTGTCACCGAAGCCGAGGTGATCGCCTTTGGCGCCGTGACGGTGGTTGCAGTCGTCCTTCCGTACATACGGCAGCTGGTCGCCGATGTCACCTCGAGGGCAGCGTTGCCGCCCCTCGTCCTGGATACAGTTCGGATCCCCCTTCCCGGCAGGCCCCCGCCAACCGAGCCATAGGACCCAGCACTGACAGGGCCGGCGACGCCGAGGCGGTTCAAGAGGTCGCCCGGTAGTCGTAACCAGGCCGACCGAACGGGTGACAAGATTGAACGTGTGTTCGATACAAGGCCCGGCGACTGGCCGACCTGTCTCCGGAGGAACCGGAGAGGCTACGTCAGTCGATCGCGATGCTCTCCCCGCCGGAGCCGAGCGGCCTCAGCCAGGAGCGGGCGTTCGGCGCCTTCGGCTGGAAGTGACCATGGCGTTTCGCGACCTGCGGCTAACGATCGAAATCAGGGTCTTGTGACGCCTTCGTGGGTCGCTGGCCCCTCCTGACCCGACCATCCGCGGCAACACGCCTTCTCCTACTTAC
>Ga0209415_10000516_pt1 | contig 71883 bp, 64 predicted proteins | sample PeaSoiSIISIP2007_FD_187696 | JGI IMG/M metagenome (GOLD analysis project Ga0209415, IMG submission 187696) | Peat soil microbial communities from Weissenstadt, Germany - SII-SIP-2007 (SPAdes) (version 2) | ecosystem: Environmental > Terrestrial > Soil > Wetlands > Peat | place: Germany...
CGCCACGAGTGGCCGTAGTCGTCGCTGCGTAGTACGCCAATGTCCGGCCGGGGCCCGCCAGGCCCCGTCCAATCTGCCCATCCGCCGTGGTTCTGCATGTAGAGCCGACCGGGGGCGTTGTCGTGCCGCGCGATCTTGTGAACGCACTGGCCGAATTCGGGATAGGGGTCGGGCGCGAAGCCTGCGCCGACGCCTTGATTGGACGCCCTGAATGTTTCGCCACCGTCCTCACTCAAATAGTGGCCGCCCGTTGAGATACCCAGATGCACGCGATTCCCGTCGCGAATGATCGTGTGCATGCAGAGCCCGCCATTGCCGGGTTGCCACTTGCGCGCGTGATCGTGGTTGCTAATGCCAGGCACCATATCCCACGAATCGCCACCGTCGCGGCTCCTGAACAAGGATGCCGGCTCCACGCCGCACCATAGGTCTTTCTTGTCAGCACCGGCCTCAAGTGACCAGATGTTCGCGAGCGCGCGGCCGTCATCTTTGGGAAACGCCGGCGCCGATTTCGTCTCAGTGAAGCTCTTCCCCATGTCCGTCGAACGCAGCACTTTCATGCCGAAGAACGGATTGCAGCTCGAAGCATAGAGGCGCGGTGTTCCGCGAGTGTCGATCAGCGTTGAGTACACGGGGATGCCCGGGCCGAAGGGCCCGCGCAAAGCAAAGCTGCGCCTCGGCTTCGCGGCTTCAGCGACGAACACGCCCTTCTTGGTGCCGATGGTGAGAATGATTCGATCTGCCATCTTTAGCCTCCGGAAACCGCCGGCAGGATCGTGACCACGTCCCCCGACGCCAGCGTCGTGTCGACCCCGTTGAGATCGCGCACATTGTCCGAGTTCACAAACACGTTCAGGTGCCGGCGTACCGCACCCGTTTCGTCACAGACATTCCGATACAAAGCGGACTGTCTCCGCTGGAGGTCCTCAAGTGCGGCGCGCACGGTGTGTGCCGAGATCGAGAGTTGCGCTGCGCCCGCACAATAGGCGCGCAGCGGACCCGGGACATGAATCGTGATGATCGGCGCCAAGCCCATAATGTGAAATTTATCACTGACGGTCGGGACGGTGCAACCAACGCGATTGCAGACTGGGATCTGGCTCTGCTGCCGGTGTCCCGTAGCAGTGAATCAAGTCGCTTTCCGCTGGCGGTTAAGTCCTGAGTTACGGGCCAATCGGAAGTTGAGACGGATGGACGTGGTGGACTTACAATGATCTTGCTGGACTAACCGGAAGCGGGCTCTGCGGGGACGCAACCGTGCCGAGGGTCAGTCTGGTGGTCGTATCGATGCCTCGAAAATCCCCGCCCGAAAGGCGAAATACTTACGAACGGAGGACGCCCTCTCTCCATTTGAGGCTGATCCAACACATTCTGTTGGGCTGTCTCTACGTGCCAGTGCAACACTGCGACTCTGACGAAACGGGATAATAGGCACTGTGACCGCAGTCGCCGTGCGTACTAATCGCCATCACCCAGCAGAACAACGCTGAAGAAATCTGCGTACCGAACTGAAAAGAGGGTATAGTTAGTTTCAGGTAAGTTTACCTGATGTGGATGGCTCGCTCTTGACAAACTCTCCTTTGGGAAAAGCGAGGGCGAGCCGTATAACTCCCGTGTGGAATATTCAATCTCCGGCGCAACAATTTCCGAATGATTGGCACCGCCTAGATTTAGCCGCGACCGGCACGACCTCCGCCTCCGCCACGCGATCCGCCGCCTCCACGCGCGCCGCCCCGCGATCCTCCTCCGCTGCGACCGCCGCTGCCACCTTTTCCGCCGTTGCCTCCGCGCCCACCACTTCCGCCTTTGGCGTTATTGCCGCTTCGGCCTCCGGTACCTGAACGTCCGCCGTTGCCACTTCGGCCGCCATTACCACTTCGGCCGCCATTGCCGCCACCTCGCGTGCCCGACGCGCCGGTCTTGGAATTGGCCGAAGGATTACCTGCCGAACCTCCGCCACGGTTTGCCCCGGCGGTAGTGCCTGAGCGAGTTGCAGATTGCGCGCCCGAGCGGGTTCCGGTTTGCGTTCCCGGCCGGGAACCAGATTGTGCGCCCGTGCCAGTGCCTGAACGCGTTCCGGTTTGACCAGTGGATTTTCCTGTGCCTGACTGGCCATGATTTGCGCTCGCGTTTGCACCCGCGCGGCTATTCGCGCGATCGGCCGCGGCGACGCCGTGTGCGTAACCGCGGGCATAAGCGGCGCCGTTGTGAAAGGCGTAGACTCCGCCGTGAAACAGCAAACCTCGGCCAGCCCAGTTAAAACCCCACGCATGCCAGCCCCAGCCAAATCCGCCCCAGGCACCTACACCGAAACCGAAACCCCAATGAAAGTACGGGCCACCGCCCCAAAGGCCCCACCAGGGGTGGAACCCGGGCCAAACGGCAACGGGATAGCCATAGACAACCGCAGGGTCATATTCGGGAACGTAAACGACTTGGGGCCGAGCAGGTTGAATGACGATGGTCTTATCTTGCGTCGTGACCGTCTGCTGCGGGGTGGATTTCAGGTTTCCTGCGGCTTGCGCCTTGGCGCGCATAAATTGGACCGCGTCCAACACGGCGGCTTGCTGACTCTGATTGGCATTGCCGAGCGTGGTGGTCCAGGAAAGATTCTGATCCATGTTAGAAAGGACAGAGGGAAATTGCGTGAGCGCCTTCACGCTGGGGTCCCAATCCTTCTTGTCCACTTCTGTGGCCAGATCGGTACCTTTCAGGTCGGGATTGTCTTTTAGGAAATGCTGAGCATCCTCGATTTCACTGGGATAGGCGGCGCCAGCCAGGATTTGAGCAACCAGCGCATCGGGATATAATGCGATGGGCGCCACAATTTGCTGCAACTGATCGGGCGGCAGTGGCGCGGTCTGCGGCTGGGTTTGCTGCGTGGACTGCGCTTGCGTTGGAGGAGGACTCTGGAGTGAGAGCGCGGGCCCCTCGTGAGAGCGTGCCTGCAACGATGTACAACAGAGCGCTACTGCAAGTGCGCATGAAACGACGAAGGTCAGACTGGTCGTTTTGTTCTGAATCACTTTCATGCGGAACCTCCTATGCGTGGGACTCGTGGGAGCGTGGTTCGCCAGACCGTGCTATCTGGACGCGTATTATAGATAGGAAAACGATTTTGTCCAGAGAGTTGCGGATTATGAAACTGAGGCGCGATGGCAGGAACAAATCGCGATTTGCGGCTGGAGCGCAAGTTGGGCGGAGTCGGAAAGGAAAAGTTTTTAGAGAGCAAAATCCCCCATGGTGAATCTGGAGGACGAGAATTGTCCGCCAGACCGATCCACCCACCTAATCACAAAAAGTAAATCAACAACTACTGCAATTCGCTGGAACCGATCAGGCTCCGGCGGCTTTGGCCAGGACAGGAACTTTCTTCCCGACGCCAACCTTTGAAAGTTTGATTTCGAGAACGCCGTCGCTGAGCGTGGCGATGACAAGGTTGGGATCAACTTGCGAAGGCAGATCGAGCAGGCGGTAGACCTGGCGCGCACGGCGCTCGGAAATAATCGTCTTCCCTTCCTTCTGCTCGCCCATCTCGCGCCGTTCGCCGGAAATACAGATAGAGAACGGAGCGACATGTACTTCGAGTTCCCTTTCCTTGAAGCCCGGCACTTCGGCGCGAAGCGTGATTTCGTTATCCGTCTCCGTGATGTCCACGGGGGCGGGTTGGAGGATTTCCGATTCAGCAAGAATCCAGTTCTCTCGATCGTGACCGTGCGTGAAACCGCTAGCCTCAAAAAAATCGTAAGCGCGTTGAGCAATTTGGTTGCTAATTTCCCGTGCCCGCTCGAGGAACGGATCGCCCACGGTCAGCTTGAAAGTATCCAAAGCATGATCAATCTTACTGGCTGCCTTCTCTTCCATGCTTGTGTGCCCCTTTCCTGAGAATTCAAGTTCGATTTGGTTCCGGCTCCGTCCCGCGATCAATACAGTCTCGCTGGAGGAGACTGCTCCAAAGTGAAATTAGCGAAGGTGCGTTGTGAATATCAAGAGGCAAATGAAAAGAGGCAAAGATTTTTGAGTAACCAAAGCGAGCTGTAATGTCCTGTTAATAGGCGAGGCTATTGGCCAGGAAGAGCGGGCCCTGCGGTTTGCCTTCAGCAGCAGCGCGCAACCGGAACATTAACCCACCCCAAACGGTGTTGCAGGAGATGAAATAGTCGGTTTCATCCGCCCAATCGGCATGGGTGAAGCGGACCAGTGTCTTGCCACCGTTTCCCTCGAGCTTGAACTCGATTTTTGTGCCGGCCCACTCCTTGCCGCTCGTGCAGAGCCAGTTGGCTACGAGAGGTGTAACGGCGTACACAGGTTTGAGAGCATAGACCGTGTTGCGATTGAAGAAACCCAACTCCACCAAGCCTCCCGCGCCCTCGGTTACGTCGGCGGACCACCATTGCATGAAGCCCTTGCCGGTGGAGACGAGAGGGTAGATGCCCTCAGCGGGGGCGTCAATTAAGAGCGAGTGCCTGATATCTGGCATGGGGATCGACCCTTTTAAGTAAGTGAGACGAGGGATTTTAGCGTATTTACGGAGAATTTCAATTGAAAGGGATGAAAACTCTCAGGTCTGGCCCGCCTTGATGGATCGGGGCGGGCCGAAACCTGAGCTATGCGAGACAGGGTTAACGATCGGATCGACTGTTAGTTACCGGATGGCTTGGTCGAGCCAGGCTTCTTGGTTGTGGGAGCCGGAGCGGCGGACGACTTGGGAGCCCAGAAAGCCGGATCGGCCGCGATAGTTTGCTTGTCGGGATAGCTCATCTTTGGGTCTACGGCAAAAATGTACGGGTCGGAGCTGATGGTTCCCGAGGAGGCCAGCTCATTCAGTTTCCTTTGACCGTCATCGCCAATTGCGTCGGTATATTCTTTGCCATGGATGACAGCTGCTGCGTCCACGTCCGCGAGGGTTTTGTAATACGAAATGATCAGGAAGGTTCCGGCGGGCATGCCCGAAGTCACCTGAAAGACGGAATAGTTATAGGTCGGGGCGGCCTTGTCATGAGCGTCCTTGATGATTTTCCGGGCGGCCTCGAAATCGGGAACATGTCCCGGGCGTATCCTGACAATCGAGATGGAGAAAAAGCGCGTCAAGGGAACGCTGACGCCGGGGCGGTGGCTGAGATCGTCGCGGAAGCGGGCGATTATGCTGCGGGAGTCGGTGAGCAGCTCGCCGTCGGCGGTGTTGTCGCGGTCCAAGGAAACCTGGAGAGCGGTGTTCTTTGCTGTGTCCTCGGTATCCTTGCCCCACGCGCCAACGGAATCGTAGCGACTGATAAACCAGGCTTCGTTAGGGCCGGTGATGGAAACCATGGCGGTGTAGTTCGGCATCGCATTGCCGCTCTTCATGTCGCGGACAAATGCAGCTTCCGTCTTCTGATGGGCCGGGCCTTTTCCGGGCTTCACGAACTCACGATAGATTTGAATATACTTCGGGGGAGGTGTGGCATCCTGAGCGGAACCGACGGTCACGCAGAGGAGAGACAGACCAACGGCGAGATAAGGGTAAAACTTTTTCATTAGCAAAGTCCTTTAATTTGAATTGGAAACAGTGCCAGAGAGTGGGCACCTCACCCGCAAAGGGTAGGGGAGCCGACTTTATCTATATGTGGGTGACAGCGCGACTCGTCTGGTTGGGAGGACAGTATGTCTTTAGGATGTAGAAGTCAATCAAGTTGTGCAAGGACTAGCGATTGCACGTCCATTAAAGAGGCTTGCGGTAATTCACGCTGCGCTCGACTACCTGGAATCCTAAACCTTGTTGGGCACGCTGGGAAACCGGGTTTGTAAGTTGCGAGTCGGATGCAAGTTCTGTGCATCCCTGGGCGCTCGCCCAGTCCTATGCCGCCACGGCGGACGAGGGAGATGCGGTAAGTGATCATGCGAATGGAATCCAACTCGATATGTTCACGGCCAGCCGAAATAACAACTGTTATGGGGAAGAAGTTCCAGATAATTGATCGCGCGTGCTCAGTGCCTAGAGTCGGGAGTATTGGTGGAGCCTGCACCAGAAACCGGTTCCCCCACGGCCCGGGCTGCGACGATTTCATACTTCTGGTACTCAATGGTGAGTGTGGCGCGCCCGGCAAAGCGCATGGTCGAGACGCTCAGGTTTTCCGCGGGAAGCCAGAAATCACCGACTTTTGAATAGGAGTGATGGATTTCGGTTTTCTTGATCCAAAAGGACGGATTCTTCGCCGGTTCGGCCTCAATGCGGCACACAGCGAAATCCTTGGAGTCCACCCAGACGCGCCCGCGGAAAAGAAACTTGCTGGGCGTCTTCGGTTCGAGGGTAAGGATATAGGAGCAGCCATCCGCGGCGGGCTGGTATTCCATTGATCTGAAAATGTAATTCTGGGTGGTGAGATTCACACGATCGCGGTTTTCGTCGGATTGGGCTTCCTGCTCACTTTCCATCAATCGCTTGAAAATCAGGTTCATCAAATACTTGGAGCCCGTCTCGGAAACAACCGTGAAGCTCTTCGTGGCCGGAGCGCTAAAATCCATGTCCACAACCATTTCCGCATGGAGACCGGTGGGAAAGCCCTTGTAGTCAAGCACATACAGACGGCGGTTGGTATAACGCTCCAGCGCCACGGCGCGCGCGGCGTTTTTCACGATCATCTTATCCACAACCTGGGCGAGAGTTAGCGGGCTGATGGGAGGATCGGATGGGGCCGGCCGGGCAACACCAGGACGCGGCCCAAGAAGGCAAATCGCAGCAAAAACAGACAAGAGAGCACTCCAGCGATAGCCGCGATGGGCCATAAAATCCTTTTCTCCTCAAGAAGTTTGGAACTTTTAATCAGACTACCATGCGTCATCGGTGCTGCTAAATAAAATCAATCAGGTTGTTGCTACATCCAGAACCCCAGTGCGAGGGAACTCCAGCGCGGGCAGGAAACGCTCGTAAGCTGCGTACATTGTATCAAAAACGTGGTCCCAAGAGGTGGAAAGCGCATACTCCCGTGCAGCGGCTCGCATGGAGATGCGCAAACCAGGCTGCTCGAGAAGAGCCTCGGTGGACGCAACGAACTCATCGAAATTTTCGGCAACCATACCCGTCACGCCATGTTGGACGCTGAATTTGGGCCCTCCGGTTGCCATGCAAATAACGGGAACGCCGGAAGCAAGGGCCTCCAGGACCACCAGGCCGAAGGTGTCGGTTTCTGAAGGGAATATCAGAAAGTCCAAATTGGCGTAAGCGCGGGAAAGATCCTTGCCGGTGAGGATGCCGGTAAACTCCGCTTGCCGCATATGGGAGCGGAGCCATATGCGGTCCGCACCGTCGCCAACAAATACGAATTGGAAGCGGGAATGCCCTTTATCGAGAAGTGCCTGCTCCAAACGCGCAATCGAGCGGACGTTTTTTTCCGGAGTGAGGCGGCCAACATATCCGATTCGTACGGGAGCGTCCGCGTTATCGGCCAAATCTTGATCGCGAAAGGCGGGGCTAAAGATGTCGGTATCGACTGCATGCGGCATCAGGAAACAGGGCTTGCCGGTGGTCTTTTCAAGCAGGTTGATGACTTCTTTGTTGGGCGCAAACAAGATCCGCGGAATTTTGTAAAAACGGTTGAGAGCGCGGAAGCTCAGGTGCTCCACCTTCGCGGGCAATTTGGCGGAGAGCGACTTGGAGAAACCGGATACCGCGGCGGAGGCGCGCGTACGGGCATATTGATGGAGATTGGTCTGCCACGATGCGGCCAATGGAATATGCAACCGATGGGCGATCAACGCGCCGAGGATGCCGACGTCACTGGGGCCGGTGATCTGGACAACATCGGGCGCGAATTCCCTGACCAGCGAAGACACTTCCAGATAGTGCCGAAGGAAAAGCAAATCAAATCGATGAGCACTATCGAGCGGAAAGGTCATCGGGCTGCGCTCGAGCTGAATTCTGGTGACTGAGCCTTCGGCAAGAGTTTCACGGCGGGGGCCAACATGAACCATCAGGAAGGGTAGATTGTGCTCTCGAGCATAAGCCTCAAAATGACGACTGGTTTTAGCCACGCCGTCAATTTCGCTGTAGTTATCAGGGAAGTACGCAACCCTGGGCTTATCCGGCTTCAAAGAGCGGCCTCGCGGGAAGTGTTCGAGGAGATTCGCAAATCCACTCTCGAGGGGCTGGAGCGCCTTAGGGAGCGTCGAGTAGCGGAAGACTCCCACATCAGGAGACCGGCGAAAATCCGTCTGAGAAAATCGGGCGGCGTGCCCCAGAGAGCGGAAAGAGGACGAATCGAAATCCCGTCAAGGCCCGGATGGAATACCCGGTCGTCCCAGCGGCGGGAGCCGAGCGGTGCCTCTGGATAGAATCGAATCACGTCCATCAGGCAATGAGCAGTTCGGACCGCCCGCGGCTCCGAATACTGGGGCATGAAAACCACGTGGCTCTTCTGATCTAATCGGATCTCCTGTACAAATTCGGAAAAAGTGCCCGCAGTGGTCAGATTCAATGCGGCGCTGGGCTCGCAGCCATGACGGTCACCACCGGAGATGATGGGGAGATCCCAACGATCCGCGAGTTTCATCGCTTCCTTGTTTTCTTTCCAGGAGCGCATGCCATTCAGTTCAATGGCGTGGATATAATACGAATATTGCCGCAGGAATTTATCGAGAATTTCGCGGTGGCGCTTGGGGCCGAGATTGCACAGATCCCACAGTGGATGATTGAAGACAATCAACACGTCAGGGATCTCATGGAGCTTGGAAATCAGTTCAATAAACGGCGTTCCGGAAGGATTGCTGGTGTGCGCGGCAAGCCGGGCCATGATTTCCTGCGCGGATTGGACCGGCAGGTTATGGATGCCGAAGTGATAAACCGTCCCTTCATAAGGAACCGACCATTCCAATGAGATAGGAATAGGATACGCGTCCGCGGTCATCTGCAATGACGTTGGCGCCTCAATGGTGTCGTGGTCCGTGAGCGAAACGAAGCCCGTGACGCCCAGTGAATCTTCGATCTGGCTCTTCTCCACGTTATACGCGCGTTCGGGCGTGAGAGGCGGAGTCCAATAGGCGCGGCTGAAATCCACCGGAATTTTCGCTAAATCGCATTTGCGCTTGAGGGCCCAATTGAGCACCGGCCAATTTTCGGTGAATTGAGGAATGAAAATCAGGCTTTCCTTGGAGTAGTTGGTGTGGCTGTGAAGGGATACGGCTGAACGGTACCCCGCGGCAAAATCAGTTTTGTTCCAAAAGCACGACAACTTTGTATTGGCCAATGTCCCTCTTCCCAATGAGAATTAGGGGCGGACTTTTATATCATCTGCCGGGAGTGTCCAGTGATGAAGGATAGCAGCATTATTCCAATGGATGAAGCTTGAAATCATGATAAATGTTCGATATCTAACTGTAAAATCCTAGTGCGCCACGAGGACTCGCTCGTTGAAAATTCCAAATGTTCGCAAACTTCAAAGAAGGAAACTGTGAACGAGTCTGGAACGACCTTACGACAGGCATTGCGCGGTGTCAATATTACTCGGCAGGAATGATCCTGAGGCGGACGAGACGAAAGGTGTTGGGAGGCGTTTGCACCCGTGCGAAACGCCTCCCTACCGGGATTAGTGGATGCTGGACTTAACCGTCTCTTTGGGAGTGGAAACGACGAAAACGCGTTCCTCGCCGCGGAAACGAAGTTGCCATACGGATCCGTCGGCGTAGCGGATGACGGAATCGAAACCAGCTTTGTCCTTCAGAGTGACCCAGCGACCTGGAGTCTCAGCGACAACCTTGCCATCCGATTCAACTGTAAGCGCGTTGTCGGTGGCCGTGAATTTGTAGGTCCCTTCGTCAAGCTCCTTGTCACCAATTTTGAGATGAGGGCCTGTAACGGCCATGTGACTAACAGAACGATCAACCGGATTTGCCCAGGCTGGAGCGACTAGTGCGGCTCCGGCCAGAACTGCCCCTGCAAATTTCAATAGTTTCCTGTCCATCTTCTTCTCCTTTTGCCATCAGATTGAAATGAGACAACTGCGAGAACGGAGATGGAGACAGGGCCCTGGGAAGGGCACCTGTGACACGAATCTCCGCGAGCGCACTGCCAGCGAAATCAAACAAAAACAATATAGGACCCAGGACCGCGGAACATTTGGGACCTAGGACCGCGGAACATTTGGGACCTAGGACCGCGGAACATTTGGGACCTAGGACCGCGGAACATTTGAGACCTAGGACCGCGGCAAATATGGGACCCGCAATTACGGCGAATGTTAGGCCTAGAATCGCGGCTCGTATGGGGCCTGCGGTCGCCGCCGCGGGGCCCATGGTTCGCCGGTGTTGAACGGTTTCGAACTGCCGAATCCGAGCCAGCCCTGGAGAACCGATTTGCCCGGGGCCGGAGCGATTCGGCCGAAGTTACAAAGCGTCATTGCAAGTGACCACTTACAATGACCGGAAAGACTGACCTGATACTGCTCAGGAAAATTGGATGATGAATCGCGGCGAAATGTTTCCCGAAATCAAAAATATTTTTAAAATCGCCGGGCCAAATTGGTTTTCGCTCTGATACGGAAAATGGAATTTTTCTTCACACAAATTTAATAATCAGGGTCGAATAGCTGGAATTTTTGTGCAGCATTTCTAGTCTGTAAACAAATGGCCCCGCACTTCCCGGAAGAAAATCAGGAATTGCGGGGCCGAAACGGTTATCCGTTACCGGTTACAGCACTGGTCGTCTGGAGGTGGCGTGCCCTGACCCGCGCCTCCGCGGCCTGCTTTGGGAGGCGTGTCGCCCAGATTGGCGCGTTCACGCTGTAGCTCTATCATGTCAGCGCCATCGTGGGCGGAACCGAGGAGCCAGCGGCTGAAATAGTTAATGCGCGCCCAGGTGACATAATCCCCATCAGTGGTATAGCCGTGACGCTGGCCCGGCAGGACCAGCATGTCAAAGCGCTTACCGGCCTTGATGAGAGCATCGGCGAGGCGCATGGTGTTGGCCATATGTACGTTGTTGTCCATGTCACCGGTGGTGAGCATCAGGTGGCCCTTCAAGTTTTTGGCCAGCTCGGAATTTCTGTCAATGTTGTAAATGAATTTCACGGTGCCGTCTTTCTGTGATTCCTCTTTCACACCGTGATATTTCTCGCTCCAGTATTTGTTGTAAACGTTGTTTTCGTGGTTGCCGGACTCCGACCAAGCCACTTTGAAGAGGTCGGGATATTCGAGCATGGCTGCGGCGCTCATAAACCCGCCGCCGCTGTGGCCCCAGATTCCCACGCGATTGATATCAATATAAGGATGGAGATCGGCGAGCTGCTCTGCAGCGGTTTTCTTGTCGGCGAGACCGTAATCGCGCAAGTTCCCGTAGCCAAAAGTTTCATACCAGCGATCGCGGTTGGGATTGCCGCCTCGATTGCCGACTTCAACTACGATGATGCCGAGTTGAGCGAGGGTGATATTCGCTCCAACGGCTCCGCCGCGAGGGGTGAAGGCCTTGGTGACGCTTTCGGTCTGCGGGCCGGGGTAAACATATTCGACCAGCGGGTATCTTTTATTGGGATCGAAATCGAATGGCTTGTACATCACGCCATAGATGTCGGTAATGCCGTCGTCGGCTTTGATGCGGAAGGTCTCTGGATATTTGAAGCCAGCTTGCAGGAGACGGCGGACATCGGCGGTCTCCAATTCCGCGACCTGGGCACCGGTGTTGTCGTAAAGAACGGATTTCGGCGCGGTGTCCACGCGTGAAAAAGTGTCGATGAAATATTTCCCGTTGTCGGATTCGGTGAAGGCGTGATCAAAATTTCCCGGAGAGAGAAGTTTCAGGCCGGAGCCATCGAAATTGACCCGATAAAGGTGCAAGTAATAAGGGTCTTCGTCCGGCTCGCGGCCGTTGGCGGTAAAATACATGACACGCGCTTTGTCGTCGAGAGTAAGGATGGCGTCGGCCATGTACTCGCCGGAGGTGATCTGGTTTTTGAGCTTGCCCCCGCCATCATAAAGATAGTAATGGCCCCAGCCGTCGCGTTCCGACCACCAGAACAGTTCCGCACCGTTGTTGACCTGGCGCAGTGGCTTCACGTCGATGTATACGTTGGCGCGCTCTTCGATGAGCGTTTTTGATGCGCCCGAAGAAGTGTCCGCGACACAGACATCCACACGATGCAGGTCGCGGCTGGTGCGGACGTAATAAAGTTTGTCGGAGTTGTCGGCGAGCCAGATGGGCGTGACGCCTCCGAACATCCCTCCGCCGCCCCCCTGGCCGACTCCCTGATCTTCGCGCATCTGCTCGCGCATCTTATTGGTGACGCGATCTGTGGCCACGGCGACAGTCTGGTCCTTGAAGCCTTCGGTCTTAATGGTCACGCGTGCTTTAGAAGCCACGTCAAAAACATAAGTTTCGTACTGCGGCACATTTTCTTCACCAGGCATGGCGTAGCGGTAGGATTCGAGAATGGGCCGCGGATTAGAGAGCGTGTGGATGACCCAGAGATCAGCGACCTTGCGCTCGTCGGCACGGGTGGTGCTGAATTTCTTGGAGTCTTTGGACCATTGCACGCCGATTGCCGGCGTTCGGGGACCCAGTTTATTCTTATCATCCTTCTGGTCGCGCTTGAGCATCTGCTGCTCTTCATCGAGGAGGACACGCGCGTAACTGAAGTATTCCTCGCCGTCGGTGGTAAGTTGCGTCTCGACTACAGACGTGTCACCCGGCTTCTTTTGCGCTTTCTTGTAATTATCCAAGTCCATCATGAAGAGGTTGTGGCCGCGCGCGAGCAGGATGATTTTTCCGTCGGGTGAAATGGAAGAGGCCCAACGCGAGCGTGGGGACGGGGCGTCATATTTGTCGAGGCGCGTTACTTTGCCGGAAGCTAGCTCCAGCTCGAAGTAAATTGTGCGCGTGGTTTCCGGAGGGGTTGGGTTCGCTCCAGCTGCACCGCCGCCACGCCGGCCGCCCTGACCGCGGCCGCCGCCTTGGGTTTGATCTGTTTGATTTTCAGTCTGATTCGTTTCGTCAGTCTTTTCTTCGGCTTTCTTTTCCTCGTTGGGGATTACAGCATCCTTGGAGACTTGCACATCAAACGTCAGGACGGTGTCTTTCTTGGCGAGCTTGACGTTGCGGATGGCCAGATGTTGAGAATCGTAAGGCAGTGCGGTAAGCAAAGAAAGTTGTCTGGCAACATTCGCGTTATCGAACATCAGCGACTTCGATTTCTTGAGCGGGTCCGCCACCCACCAGTGCATGCCGTCGGTGGTCTGATAGCTGTACCAGAACTTGTCGGAAGTCTCGAACCAGTGCGGAGTAATGGTAAGGTCGAACAGGAGTTTGCCGACCTTCGCCGAAGACCATTGCTCGGCAAGATCCCAATTGGGAACTACGGGCGCGGCGCGGCGCTCCTGCTCCTCACGCGATTGCGCACGACCGGTCTGAGTCAGCAAACCGACTATGATCCCTGAAGAAACGATAAGCATCACCAAGAAGTACGGCAACGCGAGACGGCGGCTACCTGAAGTACTCCGCGAAATGTGGCGAACCATAAGGTTACTTCCTCCCGAGCAAAACGCTCATGCAGCAATCTCGACTGAGATTGGTAAGGTCAGTTGGACGGCGGATGCAGACTCTATCGCGGAAGCGGGGTTTTCGCCAGACCCGAATTGAGGATTTTTACAGCTGGAAAGTATCTCGCTTCTGAAGAAGGGACCGCGCTTGAAGGCGTGAAAGCTATACGTTAAGGCGTTTCACGAAAACGGTTGGCGTCAAAAGTAAATTTGACCAAGCCATCGCGGTAGTCAATCTTGATGTCCAGAAACTTGAGCGCAGAAAAGCCAAGAATGCCGGACACTTCCGTCCCCATGGAATCGCTGATTGCGGTGGTATCAAATGCAATGATACCCAAAATGTCCTGCTGGATATTTCCGAAAGTCATGGTCACCGAGTCGCCACTGAAAACATTCTTCACTTTTCCGCTCAGGCCTTTGATTTCCATACCCGGATTCTCGGAAACACTCGTTACTTCCTTCGCGGCGGCGGGCGATATCGCGTTAATGCCGGCCCCTGTATCCAGCAAAAACAATTTTGCTGCCGATTTATTAACCCTGGTCTGGACTACCAGCTGCCTGTGAAATTGATAAACCGGCGTGTACGACTTCATCTCCGGCGCTACATAGCGATCATGCAATTGCAAGTCAGGCTGGGCGGCTGAATCCAGACTGGAAGGTTTAACGCGCTCGTTGGGGTAGGGGGGCAATTCGCTCAACCTCAACTTCTGATTCGGGAAATCAATGTCAACCAACGAGTTTGCGAACACGTCGGCGCCGATCAGGCCGTCATCCCCAACGACGGACGTTTTGTCGGAAACCTCCACGATGCAATTCTTAAATTCAAGGTCGCCAATCCTGATGGACCCTGCAACACTGTGGTAACCCTCCATCGGGTTCTTGTCGCCGATTCCGACAATTGTTGATTCACCGAGCTTCTTGAGGTTGGCTTTCTCGGCGATTTTGCGACTTATTAGAATCCCGGAAGCGCCTGTATCCAACAGCAGCCGCGCGGGGGCGCCTTCGACTTTCACATCCAGGCCGAAACCGCGGACAACATTGGCGGGTTCGAACAATGGGTGAAGAGCAATTTGAGATGACCTGACGCTCGGGGACACCGTGCAACCCGGGACATCGCGTGACAGCGCCTCTAGATAAAGCGATTCCAATTTCTCCGCGTCAGTCTTTGAAGATTGCGCCGGCGAGGAGTCGTCGGTCTTGGCTGGACCGGCAACCTGTTGGAGTTTGACCGCTGATCTTCTTCCTAGAATTCTAAACCGCTCAACCCGGATCTCAGGATCGTCAGGATCGAGCGCGAAGGCATTTTCAATCAGATCCTTTGCCTGTTTGTGGAAGGATGAAGCTTCGGAGATTCGTGCCATCCCCAGATAAGCCCGGGCGTTATCCGTTTGATCTTTAATGAGCGGGACGAATTCCTCTTCAGCTTCAGTCAGCTTCCCTTGCCGGAAATAGACTTCGCCAAGAGCGATGTGTGCATCGGCAAACTCCGGATTTATTTCCAAGGCTTTGGCCACGGCCGTACGTGCTTCCGCCACTCTCCCGAGCCTTAAAAGCGCGCGGGAAACTCCGACATAGCCCGGCGCCGGATGCGATTCAGCGGCGATGAGCGCATTGTATTCCGCCAGGGCTTCATCCAACTTGCCGGAGCGATAAAGATGCAGGGCGTCTTGAAAAGTAGGCGGCTCCGATGATTTTGCCGCGACCGGCTGCTGCGCCTGGGTGCAAACAGAGGGAGATAGCGAAGCGATGGCCATCAGGACTAGCAAAGTAGGTAGTCTTTGCCGCATGTTGACGGGAGGATAACATAGAAGCGAGGGCACCTAAAGAAGAGAAACGGAAAATGGATGATGTCGGAATGCGGGTAAAAAACACTCCATCGAATTCCACAGGTCGCCTAAAGCGACCTCAAGATTCGAGTGAGGATTCGATGTAGAATGAAATGCGCCCCAATTCTCCCTGGAGGTTTTCCGGATGAGCGCCACTCTGAAGAGTCCCCTGCAAGGTGAGGAAGTAAAATTAGTACAGGAAAAGGCGCGGCTGCTGCGCATCCATTCGTTGCGCGCCACCACGGCGGCGGGCTCCGGGCATCCGACCTCATGCCTTTCCGCGGCGGAACTGGTGGCGGCGACGTTTTTTCACGCCATGAAGTTTGATCCGGCGAATCCCAATGCGATTGGAGGCGACCGCTTCGTGCTTTCCAAAGGGCACGCCGCGCCGGTGCTCTATGCAGCGCTTGCGGAGAGCGGAGTGTTCCCCGTTTCCAGATTAATGACGCTGCGTCAGGTGTCCAGCGAACTCGAAGGCCACCCGACTCCGCTGATTCCCGGCGTGGACGCGGCGACCGGCTCGCTCGGGCAGGGACTATCTGTTGGAGCAGGGCTGGCGCTGGGCGCGAAGTTGGCAGGCTCTTCCGCGCGCGTGTATGTGCTGATGGGCGACGGTGAAATGGCCGAGGGACAGGTGTGGGAAGCGGCGGCATTTGCTGCGCACGCGGGCATCACCAATCTTGTGGCGATTGGCGATGTGAATGCGTTGGGGCAAAGCCAACGCACCATGTACAAACACGACATGGAAGTTTACCGGTTGAAATTTGAAGCCCAGGGTTGGCATGTGGAAGTAATTGATGGACACGATGCCGCGGTGGTGATGGCGGCGCTTGATAAGGCGCGCACGATCACCGGTCGCCCCACGGCAATTATGGCGCGCACTTTTAAAGGGCATGGAGTCAGTTTTCTGAACGACAAAGATGGCTGGCACGGCAAGCCGCTTTCACCCGAACAACTTGAGAAGGCGCTCGCGGAGTTGGGAACAATTCCGCCGATCCCTGCGGACCCGGGGAAATCGTATGCCCGCACTTCCCTTCCGGTGCCGCCGGATTTTCCAGCGCCGCCACCACCCGACTACAAACCGAGCGAACAGGCAGCCACAAGAGAAGCTTACGGAGTGGCGCTGCGCAAGCTGGGCGCGGTGAATCCCAAGGTTTATGCCGTGGATGGCGACGTGAAGAACTCGACATTCTCTGATGCGATTGAGAAGGACTCACCGGACCGGTTGATCGAAGGCTACATCGCGGAACAAAATATGGTTTCGTTGTCCGTGGGATTGGCGGCGCAGGGTTTTGTGCCGTTCGCCGCGACGTTCGCGTGCTTCCTGTCGCGAGCCTACGACCAGGTGCGAATGGCGACGGTGAGCCGCAGTTCGATTAAATTGTGCGGATCGCATTGCGGAGTGAGCATTGGCGAGGACGGGCCGTCGCAAATGGGGCTGGAAGATTTGGCCATGTTCCGGGCGATTCCCGGCGCAACGGTGTTTTATCCGTCGGACGCGGTGTCGGCAGAACGGCTGACGGAAATTGCGGCGCGCGTGCCGGGGATCAGCTATATCCGGACGTCGAGGCCCAAGACGGGACAGCTGTACTCCGGCACGGAGGAGTTTTCCGTGCCGGGATTCAAGGTGATTCGCCAAAGCGCGAGCGATGCGGTGACGATCATTGCGGCGGGAATCACGGTGCACGAGTCGTTGAAGGCCTACGATCTTCTGCGCGCGAAAGGAATATCGGCGCGAGTGGTGGACCTCTACTGCGTGAAACCGCTGGATGGAGAGAAGCTTGCGGCGGAAATCCGCGCGGGAAAGGGGAAAATGGTTACGGTGGAGGATCACTACCCCGAGGGCGGGATCGGTGAAGCGGTGTTGGCTGCGCTCGCGGGAGCAGGCGCGTTTCCGACCGGGCTGAGGCGGCTGGCGGTGGATCGCGTGCCCCATTCGGGCAAAGCGGATGAGCTGCTCGAAAAATTCGGCATTTCGGCGTCGCACATTGTGAAGGCGGTGGAATCGCTGCAGTAAGTTGCCGCGTTCGCTAGGGACCTTTGGCCGGCAAGTCTCACGCAACTCGGGCCACTGATCCCCGGGTCGATGTAAACCTTAGGTCTGCTTTCTTCCATGTCGTAGTACCGGCAATCGGCCGCTCTGCGGAGTACTTGACACCATAAAGTACTTCGCGTAGAATAGCTCAATGAGCGAGCCCGTTCCAGAGCCCTTAAACCCCAACCCGAAGCAACTCACGCATGTGAGGCGCCTGCTCAAGTGGCTCGCCGGTCTAGCTCTTCTTGGAATTATCGGAATATTTGTATTGCTGGCCGCGCTTCGGATTGACCACGAAACTGCGGTTACACTTCCCACTCCCACGGGGCCGTTCCCAGTGGGCCGTGCCATCTATGATTGGACTGACGATCAGACATTTGACGCGCTGGCGCCATTACCTGGAACCAAGCGCGAAGTCAGCGTCTGGATTTGGTACCCGGCGGAGACTGGGAAGGCGGCTTTGGTTGACGACTACATGCCGGTTGCATTGCGAACAGCTATTGAACGCTGGACTGGCCCGCTGATGACGAAGTTCCTGACGCGAGACTTGTCGAAAGTCCGTCCACACGCTCTTCACAACGCCGAAGTTTCGCCGGAGCTCCGCTCCTACCCTGTGGTAATCATGCGAGCTGGAGCGTCCCTCGAGGTGGTAAACTACACTTCCCTGGCCGAGGATCTTGCCAGCCACGGTTATGTTGTGGCGGGCATCGACGCGCCCTACCGCACAGGAGTTGTCGCATTCCCTGACGGCAGGGTGCTGGAGCGTAGGCCGGAGAACAATCCGGAATTGTGCCTGGAGAAAACGGGGCGGGAGCAGACTGCCTGCACAAACAAAATCCTGACAGCGTGGACCGCCGATATTGGGTTCGTAATTGATCGGCTAACACGGTTAAACGCGTCGGCCGAGCCCGGCAAATTTACGGGGCGGCTGGACATGGCCCGGGTGGGAATATTTGGCCATTCCTTTGGCGGGGCGCAGGCCGCGCAATTCTGCTCGCAGGATTCGCGGTGCAAGGCCGGGATCGACATAGACGGCGCTCCGGTCGGCAGCGTCATTCAGTCAGGCATACATCAGCCGTTCATGTTCCTTCTCAGTGCGCAAGTTGAATCGTCGGACTCGGAAAGTAATCAAGTTAAGGCCGACATCCGAGCGATTTATGAACGGCTTCCCCCCGATGGGCGATTGCTCGTAGAAATCCTTGGCGCGAACCATTTCACCTTCAACGATGATGGAGCTCTCCTAAAGAGTGGAATCGTGCTAAGGGCGCTGCGATTGCTTGGCGTGCTCAGAATCGAGGGAGGCCGCCAGCTTGCCGTCACGTCGTTCTGCTTGCGCAGCTTTTTCGACGTGTACCTGAAAGGAGAGGGGATCCGGCCGCTGAAAATCACCTCTCCGCAATACCCTGAGGTCAAAATTCTGGAGTGAGCACGGGTAGGCGCTATTGGTAGGGACTTTTTGTCAATTATTTTCAGCGGAAGAGATCCGGCCGGATTCAAACGCGAAGCCGGGAGCAGAGTGTAAATGGCTGCACGGTATGCTATTGTTTGGCTCGCAGGCCGCAGGAACTTCCTCGCAGAATCGTAGGCCAGAAAGAAATGGAGGCTCAGAGGATTCGCGGGCGCACAATTCATGGCAGACAAACTTGTTCTTGTGGGAATGATTCCAGAAGTCATCGTCATCGGGCCGCGCGACCAGGTCGAGTGGCTCTCCGATTTAGCCAATTTGAAAATTGAGTTTGACCCGAATCGCTGCCCGTTTTCCTCCAACGTGTTTCAGGCGCCCGCGGGAGCGCGTTTGATGAGCGGGCCGCCGCGACCGGGAACGAAGGGCGGATCGTTTAAGTACAGACTATTCTTGAACGACCAGCGAATCGGAGTTGGAGAAGTATTGCTTCGGGAAGAATAATCCGCAGGTTGTCCCCGAGAATTCAGAAAAGAACTTCAAATCCTCAAGCGCTGGCGGAGCGAGCCATTTCCCGTGCCTGGCTGAAGTCGCGACGGACGGGCTGCAGAAGTTCGGCCAGGACGGGACGATCCGGCGCGAGCATGACCGTCACGGAGTGGGCGGGAAACTCCGAGCGGCGATCCACCTTCAATCCTTCGGCCCCCAGCAGGTCGGCCGCAAAGTTTGGATCGTCGGAACGGTCGATTCCCCAAAACCAAAGTCGCTCCTCACTCCGTTGCATGAAGCGAAGGGTTTGTTCGAGTTTCCGCATGGCCTGGTCAAACGTAGCTGACACAGAGTAGACCGAGAGCAGCCAGTTCTGGCGTGCAAACCGAGCCCGAATCCGCAGGGCGAATTTCCCAGCTTGGTTCTTTTCCAGGCTGCATAGGTAATGGTTCGCACGGTCATTGGCCTTCTTGTGACCGTTCCTGGTGCGGCTGCCAATCAGAGGTGGCCGAGTAATTGCTGCCCTTTGACGACCGTTCGCTTTTGTTTTCATGATGTCCCCCACCCCTCAAGAGCCTGCGCCACCCTGTAGAAAACTGATTTCTATAGCCTCGCCAGTTTCAAAACCGCATGGATAATGACTACCGCTTTGGGGTCCGTTGAACCAGAATGATGTTGCCCGGAGAATCCCTTTGGCGAAAGACGTCAAATAGAGATTGTGTCGCATTGGCCACGAGACTTTGACAGACAGTGGGACGAGGGATCTGGACAAAGATTCTAGCTCAGGAGAGGTTATCGGGCAACGAAAAACAAGCGTAATATAAGACCATTGTTTACAGCAAGTTACGAGACAACTCAGCTAGGTAGGGCGCGTAAGCTGCTTCATGACATCCTGATTATAGGTGAGTTTGCCCTCCTTCTGCATCTGGCCCTCCAAGGCAGTCTGGAAGCTCTGGAAGGCGAGTTGACGCTTTGAGTTGAGGAGCTGGTCCTCGATGTCCTTCTTCTGCTTTTCGAAGTCGTCCATATTGGGCTGCTGGTGGTCGTCAATCTTGTAAACGAGCCAGTCCGCGCCGAGCGAGACCGGGTCGCCAGTCTTGTCTGCTGGGACGGCGAACGCCGCCAGGAACTGGCGGGCCGCACCGGCACCCGAAATTGATCCGTCCCTAGCGATGAGATCGCTGGTCTTCACCTCAAAACTCAAAGCTTTTGCGGCTTTGGCGAAGTCCTCTCCTCCTTGGGCTCGCTTAGCCAAATCGGCCGCACGCTGTTTGGCCAATTCAACGGATTTTTCGTGCCGAAAGTCAGTGACGAGCTTGTCATGGACTTCGGCCAGTGTGCCCTGGTGGGCAGGAAGAATGCTCTTGACCGAAAGAACGACGAAGCCGTGATCGGTACGAACAGGCTGGCTGATGTCGCCTATGCGCATTCTGAAAATATTGTCTTTAATGTCGGGAGCGTTGCCGAGCTCAGGCGCAGAATCCGTCACCGTCAACGGCCGCGTTTCGCCACTGGGGAGGGAGTATTGCTTGGCAAGCGCGTCCAGCGTGGGCCGGCCAGTTTGGCGAAGCTGGTCTCCAATTTTCAGTTGCAGGTCTTCGGCCATGGCTTGTGCATTTTGAGTGGCCAGAGTGGCCTGAATCATGGGCATTACTTCCGCCAGGCTCTTGGTGCGCGCGGTTTCTTTGTCGGCGACTTTCAAAATGCACAGGCCGACTTGCGTTTGGATAGGATCTGAAATGCCGCCCTTGGGAAGGCTGAATGCAGCATTCTCGAATGCGGCTTCTGCCTGGCCATGCATGATCCAGCCAATGTCGCCACCCTTGTCTTTTGTGGAGGCATCCTCGGAATATTTCTTTGCCAACTCATCGAATTTGCCGCCACTCTTAGCCTGCTTCAAAACATCGTCCGCCTTCTTGCGGATTTCCGTCATTTCGGCATCGGTCTTGCCCTCGGTCTTGAAACAGATGCGCGAAATCTGGACGCGATCCTCGACCTTGTAAGTATCGATGTGCGCGTTGTAGTAGGTCTGAAGCTCCGCCTCGGTGAGAGTCACCTTCGCTTCGAGCTGCCCCGGATCGATCAAGAGGTAATTCACGACGCGCTGCTCGGGAACCATGTACTTGGTCTTATTCTTGTCGTAATAGGCGCTGAGATCCGCATCCGAAACCTGGATTTGCGATTCCAGTGAATCGGGATGAACTACGACATAATCCATTTTGATCTTTTCATTCTTGCGCCGGAATTCCGCGCGTACCTCATCCGGGGTGGCAATAATGCCTGAGGTCACCAGGGCCTGCAATTTCTCCATCACCATGCTTTCCCGAACAAGGTCCTCAAATTCACCAATGGTCATCTGAAAGCGCATCTGGACTTGCGCAGCATATGCGTCCGTGCCTACGAAGGTTCCGTTTTCATAGGCCGTGGGCAGAATTGTCTTGATGCGATCGACGACTTCCGGTTCGGTAACCGTGATGCCCAGGCGCTCTGCTTCCAATTCCATCATTTTCTTGGTGACCAGCTGTACGATGATTTGCTGGGTATAGAGAGGCATCAGAGCCGGAGACATCTGGCCGCTGGCCTGGATGCGCGAGAGTTCGTGAGACACGTCGTTGCGGGTAATGGGATTCCCACCCACGGAGGCCACAACATTGTTGTCGTTGGTGACATCTGAATTCCCCTGCGGCACAAGATACAGCAGCATTCCGATTCCGAGGAGGCCGACAACAATGCCGAGCAGAATCCGAACCCCCGTTTTATTTTTGTCCATCGAATTAAACATTTTGCGAGTCCCCTGAACGACCTGGAAACTATTGATTATAGAGGAGCTGCGCGCCAGGCTCAACCTGAATCGTTCGCCCCTCCCAGAGGAGCGCAGGTGTTGCGTGTGCGGAAATCACCTTACTGGCGTTGTCTTGCCGGGTACTAGTCACTGTGCTAGATTCGAAAACAGCTCAAAAACAAAGGTTTATTGCATGCATGGGCCACCACAACCCGGTGAACCGCGGCAGAAAATCAACCGGGTCGAGGTGTATTGGACAGCCGTCACCTACAAGACGGTGGCCGTCTATTTGGTGTTGGGGTTTGCAATCATCATGGCCGTTGTTTACCTGATGAATCCGACCTGGGTGACCAGCGCACTGGACCATTTCGAAAGAGTGGTGAACGGCGACGACAGCGCGAAGGGGCCAATCACGCCGGGTCAAGTACGATTCGTGGATCTGGATGGCGCGGTGCAAGTGAAGCATGTAAGTTCAACGAGATGGGAAAACGCAACCCGAGGGTCAACGCTCGACAAAGGCGATCTGATCCAGACTGGGTCGGACGGACTGGCCAGGCTATCCTTTCCGGATGGAACTACGTACACCGTGAAGGCGGACACGCTGGTTACTGTGGAACAAAATGCGGTGGCAAGCGATAAGTCCACCAACGTCGGTATGCATGTCAGCACCGGCGCGGTGGATCTTGCGACTGGGACATGGGATTCGCCAAAGTCCAAAGCTGAGATTTCCTTCGCAGATGCCAGAGCTTCCATGAAAGAGAACAGCCGTGCGGCCGTGCATACCGACCCAGCCAAGAATGAAAGCGATATCACCATCGAAGCCGGCAGCGCGGACGTGAGGCAGGCGAATCAAGAAATTCAAGTGAACAAGTGGGAGAAAGCTTCGATCAACGGGAGCGGTGGCACAATTGTAAAATCTAATGTGTTGGCGCCTCCGGACCTGGTGTCGCCGCTCAATTTGCAGCCACTGATAGAACCGGATCCAAAGCAAGCCTCCATTCGATTTGAATGGAAGCCTGTTCCTGAGGCCGTGGAATACACTCTTCGCGTGGGCTTGAGTTCCAATTTCAACAAGTTGGCAGACGAGAAGCTGCATGTGACCGGTACCAGCGCTGAGGTTACGGGACTGGACTCGGGAGATTACTATTGGAATGTGACGGCAATTGGGCCCGGCAAAAAGGAAAGCGAGCCAAGCGATGCCTACAAATTCACGCTGGTAGCGCAAGGCAAGAGCCAGTCCATGCTGTTGGAATTGGACCAGCCTGTGTTACATGGAAGTGTGGTGGAGGTCATCGGACGAACGGAGCCCAGCGCGGCGCTGATTATCAATGGTCAGCCCGTTGCTGACATCTCGCCCGATGGACACTTCCGGTTCTTCACAGGGCAGCTTACAAAGGGCAGCCAGACAATTGTGGTAACCGGTCAGAACCGCAGGGGAGGCACGTCAACCAAATCCCTGCAAATTGTAATCCCCTAAGCGAAACATGGAACAAGGCGCCATTAGATATTGCGCCGGGAATGCCCCATACTGAGGGTGGACATGTCAAAGAATGGATACAACTTCCGGTCGGTCTTTAGCCTGTTTTCGTCCGACCTGGCCATTGATCTGGGCACGGCGAACACGTTGGTGTTCTCCCGCGGCAAGGGCATCGTGGTGAACGAGCCCAGCATTGTGGCCATAAACAAAAATACAGGCGAAGTGGTGGCCGTGGGGAAGGAAGCGAAAGACATGCTCGGACGAACGCCGGGCAACGTGGTGGCCATCAAGCCGATGAAAGATGGAGTGATCGCGGATTTCAAGGTGACGGAAAAAATGCTCACCTACTTCATCCAGAAAGCGCACAACCGCCGGATGCTGGTCCACCCGCGGATTGTCATCGGAGTGCCGAGTGAGATTACGCCGGTGGAAAAGCGCGCGGTGCAGGACTCTGCCTATCGCGCTCACGCCAGCGAAGTTTATCTGGTGGAACAGGCCATGGCGGCGGCCATTGGCGCCGGGCTGCCGATCGAAGAACCCTCCGGCAACATGGTCGTGGATATCGGCGGCGGGACCACCGACATCGCGGTGATTTCCATGAGCGGCATCGTCTATTCGCGTTCCGTGCGCGTGGCCGGGAATGAAATGGACGAAGCGGTGATGCATTACCTGAAGCGCAAATATAATTTGCTGGTGGGCGAGCGCACCGCAGAGCAGATCAAGATGGAAATTGGCTCCGCTTATCCGCTGGAAAAACCGCTCACCATGGAAGTGAAGGGCCGGAATTTGATTGAAGGAGTCCCGCGCACGGTCACGATTGATGACAGCGAAATTCGCGAAGCACTTTCCGAGTGTGTGGCGACAATTCTTAACGCTATTCGTGTGGCGCTGGAGCGCACTCCCCCGGAACTTTCTGCGGACATCAGCGATCGCGGAATTGTCCTGACCGGAGGCGGCGCTTTGATTAAGAATCTCGACAAGCGCATCCGGGAAGAAACGGGACTGCCGGTCTCTGTGGCGGATGATCCGCTGGCATCGGTGGTGCTGGGCACGGGCAAAATGCTTTCGGATTTCAGGCTGTTGCGGCTCGTTTCCATAGATTAAAGGACTTTGATGGAGGGCATAGACTGATGCTCGCGGTCCCCGGTCGCCATCGCTCCGTCGCGCTGCTTACCTTTGTCCTGGTTGCGCAGGTGCTGCTGTTGGCCGGTCAGATTCGCCAAGATGAGCATCAGGTCAGGCTGATTCGACTTTGGGCCGTGGGAATTGTCACGCCCTTTGAGCGCGCGGGCACATGGACCATCTCCAAGATCCGGGGCACCTGGAGCGGTTATTTCGACCTGGTGCACACCAAACAGGAGAATGGGGCGTTGCAGGCAGAGTTGAACCGCCTGAGGGTCCAGAATACGCAATTGAAAAGCGAGGCCGCGGAAGGCCAGCGTCTAGCCACACTACTCGGATTTCGTGATTCCCACCCCGACGCTCCCATGGCCGTCGCGCGCGTGATCGCCTCAAGCGCGGACGGCTCCAGCCACACTTTCTACATCAATCGGGGCGAAAAAGACGGGATTCGCCGCAACATGCCGGTGATCACCCCCGACGGAGTGGTGGGCAAGATCTTCGAAGTTTTTGGCGGCGCCTCGGAAGTCCTTCTCATAACAGATAAGGACAGCGGCCTCGGAGCGTTGCTGGCCGGCACGCGAATCCAGGGCCCAGTCGGCGGCACAGGCGACCCATTCGTACAAATGAAATATGTCAGTAACGATGAAACGGTGACCGTTGGCCAAGAGGTGCTCACTTCCGGCGAGGACCGCATCTTTCCCAAGGACTTGCCGGTGGGCACAGTCACTGAAGTGAAGCCAGGATCGCCATTCAAGCAAATACGTGTACAACCCGCCGCGCATCTGGACAGGCTGGAGGAAGTGATGGTCCTGCTGATGAAGCAGGAATCGATTACAAAACCTGTGAGCACTGCATCGGACGCCGCTCCTGGCGGCACATCAGCGGCTGCTACGGTGAAGCGCGAAGAGTGAGTGCCGCTGCAACACTGAAAGAAATCATCCATCCCCCGCTCGGGGAATTATCTCGGTAACCGTTACTCATGGCTGCATACGCTCGCACAGAAACGCACATTGAAGTCCACAAATTCCGCTTGTGGGCCGTGCTGGGCGTGGCCGTGGCCGCGCTGCTGATCCAAAGTTTTCTTCCAGTTTATTTTCCACGCGCACGCATGCTGGATTTGCCGCTGCTGATCACCCTGTATTTCGGATTCAGCCAGCGGAATCCCTCTTCGGGCCTGCTTCTGGGAATGATGATCGGATTGATGCAGGACAGTCTGGGGCGGTCCGCCATCGGCCTCTACGGAATCGCCAAAACTTTGGTGGGATACTTGGCCTCTTCGTTCGGGTCGCGTATTGATGTGGAGCACCCCCTCAGCCGCATCGGATTGACGGCGGCCTTTTATTTTTTCCACCAGGGAGTTTACAACTTGATTCAGCGGGTACTGCTCGGTCAGCACGAAAACTTTTTTAGTACAAATTTAGGGATTGCGGCGGGCGTGAACGCCCTAGTTGCCGTGGTCCTTTTTCCACTGCTCGACAAGCTACGCCTGCCAAGCTGACGACTGCACACAACTCGCCGGCGCAGGTGCCGGGTAGTGGCGCATAAGGTATCTGTGCCCCAGCGGTCATATTGCACTGATATTGTGCAGGTGTTACTGTGGTTTGCACTTCTTTGAAGGTTAAGCAATCGTGTCGTTCTCGTTAGGAAGTGATTCCAAATTGCCGCAAGGGCGGCTGGCAGTGGTCTCCTACGTCATCGTGGGCTTGACAGTACTGCTGCTTGTAGGCTTCTGGAAGCTCCAGGTGGTGGATTCGACGCACTACCAGGAGCTTGCGGACCGCAACCGTATCCGCACCATTCCTCTGATAGCCCCGCGCGGGCGAATGCTCGACCGTAATGGCCGGGTGCTGGTGGATAATTATGCGTCGTTCAGCATCCTGTTGCTGCGCGATGATATGAAAATCGTGAATCGCGCTCTTCCTTCAATTTCCGACGCTCTTAATGTTTCCATCGAAGATTTGCGCCAGCAACTTGAAACCGCCAAGTACTTGCCTACCTACGAGCCGATCGTAATCAAGCCTGAAGCGAGCCAGGCCGACATCGCCTACATCGAATCACATCGCACCGACTTGCCGATGCTGGAAATGGTGATGATGAGCCGCCGCCGTTATCCGCCCGCGGGATTTCTTTCGAGTGCCATCGGATATGTGGGTGAGGTGAGCGAAGCTGAAATTGAAAAGAGCGACGGCAAGCTCCGCCCCGGCGATATGGCGGGAAAATCTGGATTGGAGAAGCAATATGACAGCGTCCTCCAGGGCAATGACGGTCTGCGCAGAATCATCGTGAACAGCGTCGGCAAGGAGATGGGCCGGCTTGAGCAGATTGAGCCGGTGCCGGGGAAATCCATTCAGTTGACAATTGATTACGACGTGCAAGCGGCTGCCGAAGCGGCTCTGGGCGATAAGAAGGGCGCTGTGGTGGCCATGAATCCGGAAACCGGAGAGATTCTGGCATTCGTCAGCCGTCCATCGCCCGATCCGAATGCATTTGCGGTGCGCGTTTCCAAGGAAGAATGGCAGCGACTGAATAGCGATCCGAACCTTCCATTGATGGATCGTGTGATTCAGGCGCAACTCGCGCCCGGCTCTGTGTTCAAAATTGTGATGGCTACGGCAATGCTCGAAACGAAGGCCGTTCCCGAATCGTTTACGGCGTTCTGCCCCGGCCAGGCAAGTTTTTACGGCCGCGTATATCACTGCTGGCAGCCGAAGGGTCACGGAACTGTTGATCTGGAACACGCCGTTGCGGAATCCTGCGACGTCTTTTTTTACAATGTTGGGATGCGCCTTGGCATTGATCGCATGTCCTACTACGGGACGCAAGTTGGGCTAGGACGGCGCACGGGGATTGACCTTCCGGGCGAGGAACCCGGATTGATGCCTTCGGCAGAATGGAAGGAGCGCAATTATCATGCTCCTTGGTATCCCGGAGAAAACATTTCCGTGGGGGTGGGCCAGGGGCCCATTACCACAACCCCGCTACAGCTCGCCAGGGCAATCGGGGGCATCGCCCTGGGCGGAGTATTCAAGACGCCCCACTTAATGAAAACTGATCAGCCCGCGGGTGAATTCCGGTTCCCAATCTCTGAGGACACTGTTGATAAGGTCACGCATTACATGGAAAACGTGGTGGACCCAACTTTCCCGGGAGGGACCGCCCACGTTGCCTACATTAAAGGCGTAGAGCTGTGCGGCAAGTCCGGCAGCGCCCAGGTGATCAGCGCGCAGGGCCTTGCCAAAGTGAAGAACCGCAGCGACTACAAGGATAATGCGTGGTTCGTGGGCTTTGCGCCACGCAGGAATCCTGAGATTGTAGTTTCCGTGCTGGTACAGAGCACCATGCTCCATGGCGGTGAAATTGCCGCACCGGTCGTACGCGATGTAGTGAAAGCCTATTTCGACAAAAAGAATGGAAACTTGAAACCGCCAATGACTGCCGTTGCCGCCAAGGTGACGCCGGCGACCGATGGCATTCAGCAGCAGACGCAGACATCGGCCCAATCCGAACCCGTGCCGCTTGCTGGTCCCAAACCGCAGGCCTCCAATGCAGCGGGGAGCCCGGCGAGGCCAATGCACTGAATCGCATGAAAGCGTTTCGTTTCTAATGAGAGAAAAAGCTGGAATCCGCGATTATGATTGGTGGCTGCTGGCCATTGCCGGCGCCATTTGTTTACTGGGAGTCGTTGAGATTTATTCAGCGACGCACAATATCCGCGTCCCGGGGTCGCCCGTATACATGAAGCAGCTTTATTGGCTGGGGCTCGGTGTAATTTGCATGCTGATCATTTCCCGCGTGAATTATCACCGCGTTCTGGAGCAAGCCCCGGTTCTTTATCTGATAGGAATTGTAGCGCTCGCCGCCGTGCTGGCCGTCGGGCAAACGCGACTTGGCGCAAAGCGGTGGGTCCATCTCATGGGAGAGTCCTTCCAGGTGTCGGAGCTGTTCAAGTTGATCATCATTATCGTGCTGGCGCGGTTTTACAGTGAAGTGCGGACTGACAAGCTCACTTTGGGCGACTTCATCAAGATAGGAGTCCTAACGGGCCTGCCGCTCTTGATGATTCTGAAGCAGCCGGACCTGGGCACCGCCTTGGTGCTCATTCCCGTGGCAGTTGTGGGAGCCTACCTCGCCGGGATACAATGGAAGCATGCGGTCGCACTTTTAGTTTTGGCCGCGGTTTTGATTCCGGTCGGATGGCATTACGTGTTGAAGCCGTACCAGAAGGAACGGGTACAGACGTTCCTCCGGCCGGAAGACGATCCCAAGAAGTCCGGCTACCAGATCCTGCAGTCGGAGATTGCGGTTGGCGCAGGCGGGTTCTGGGGCAAGGGATTGGGACGCGGCAGCCAGAACCAGGGCGGTTTTGTTCCCGTCCGGTATTCGGATTTCATTCTGGCGGCGCTGGCTGAAGAGACAGGTTTCATCGGCGTTTTTATAACGCTGGCTTTATATACAGCTTTGTTGCTGCGCCTGGTGCATAATGCGCAGCGTGCAATGGACCGCTCAGGAATGTATTTAGTGATGGGCGTTGCGGCGATCCTGGGTTTTCACCTGCTGGTGAACGCGGCGATGATGATCGGCAAGATGCCGGTCACCGGCATTCCGCTGCCGTTGATGAGCTACGGCGGATCTGTAACTTTGTTTGTGTTTCTGGCGTTGGGCCTGGTGATGAATGTTCGCATCCGGCGCTTCGTCAATTGATTCCAAAGGGAAGAGCCAATCGGCTACAAGCCGGGCCGCTTCCCAATTACGAGAGCAGCATCGCGTGGCAAGCACAACTCACATTTCAATAAGCCGCAGCAATGATTTCCCGATCGCCGGGAACGCCGCGGCCCACGTGCGCGCGGGCGTAATGCGCCCGGCCGCGCCGATGCGCTCTGAGGAGTATTCATGTCTAAAGAATTGGTCATTTCAGCGACCCCCCACGAGACGCGGGTCGCCATCTTGGAAGATGGGCACCTCTGCGAAATTTACATTGAACGCGAAAAAGAATTTGCACTAGTTGGAAGTATTTACAAGGGCCGTGTCACCCGCGTGCTACCCGGCATGCAATCGGCCTTCGTGGATATCGGGCGCGATACCGACGCCTTCCTCTACGTCAGCGACTTCCTGGAACATCTTGAGGAGTACGATCACGTCCCGGCCGAGGAGGAACGAGCTCCGCAGCCTGTTCCGATAACTTCACCGGGCACGCCGATTGAACGTTTGCCGGCACAAAGCGTTGGCGCGCTGCCGGGTGAAGCACCAGCCTCGCCTCAGTATGGCGGCGCGGAACCATTGGCGGAGCAAGGTCATCAACAAAGCGAGGCAGAAACTCCAACATTCTCTCCAGGTGAAGGCGAACCCTCATTAAGCGAGACGGGATTTGATTCGCAGCCCCGAGTTGAGAATCCTTCAGGGTCTTTCTCGCAAGAGAGAGAAGCTTCTCCAGCAGAGGATTTGAATGCGCCTCCGGCTGAGCCCGTTCCTTCTTTCAACCGGCCAGCTCCGGCCAATCAGGGTTATGTGCGCAACGACCGGCCACGAAACGATCGGGGTGACCGCGGCGGCTATGGTCAGGGACGCGGCGGCGACCGCGGACGCGGCGGGCGAGGTGGGCGATTCCGTCGCGGCAGCGGCGGCCGCGGTGACCGTCCGCGCGGACGCGATTTGCCCGCTTCGAAATACGCTTCTCCCAACTCGCCTCGCTCCTCATACACGCCACGCGACAATCCCGGCGAATTCACTCCGCCTTCGGAGGCACTGGAACCGATCTTGTTGCCCGGTGAATCGCTCGCGAAATACAGAGACCGCGTGCCCGCTCCTCCGGTGGGTCCAACCCCGGCGCAAGGAAGTACTTCTGATGTAAATACTCAATTTGAAAGCGCGGCAGGAACGGCGGAGTCGACCGCACCGGTTGCACAGCGAGAGGAATCGACATCATCGCTTCCAAGTTCGCTCTACACACCTGCCGAGTCTTCCGCGGAAACGGAATCGGGAACTCGAGTTGAGTCTCTGCGCGACGACTTGGCTCATGAGTCGCGCCCGGCTGGGCATGTCCATTGGCCGAGTCACGAGCCCATGGAGGAAACCGGCGCTGAGGCTGCGGCCGCGGGCCCAACCGAGAGCGCTATCTCGCATTCCGTTCCACCACCTGTACCAAGTGCACACGAAGAATGGATTGAATTTGAACCGGCTCAAACGAGCGAGGCCTTGGAGGAAGAACACGGCGATTCCGCGCGAACTTTGCAGCCACCTGCGGACCTGTCCGAGGATCAAGCCCGGACGCTCGCGGAAAGCCTGGCCGAAGCCAAGCACGAGGAAGCGCAGGAAGAAATTGAGGACGGCGAAGCTCATCCCATCGGAGGAGCCGATTTCGCCGACGCCGAAGCAGACGCTGCTCACGCCGAAGCAGATGAAATTGTGGCCGAGGAAAACGACGCGCACGGGACCTCCGACGAGATTCGTGCGTCCAGTGAACCTTCCGGATCAGAAAACCTGGAAATGCAGCCGCAGGATTCTTCCGCGAGCCAACCGTCAATTCCGCAGAACAATTATAGGAATGACCGCGAGCCGCGCAGTGCGCGCATGGACGACCGGCGCAGCGCCCGTTTCCAGCGCCCCGCGCGCCGCGGCGGACCGCGCGGCGGGCGTCCGGTGCGTCACGGACGGCCCCCCGAACGCCACGGACACGGCCACGCGCCTCAGCGTCGCCCTCAGCTGATTTCTGAAATGCTCAAGGCCAACCAGGAAATCATTGTGCAAATCGCCAAGGAGCCGCTGGGCAAAAAAGGCGCGCGTATCACCAGCCACGTCGCGCTGCCCGGACGCTTCCTGGTTTACATGCCGACCGTGAACCACATCGGCGTGTCACGAAAGATTAATTCTGCGGAGACGCGTTCGCGCCTGCGCAGTATCGTCGGCGAATACAAGAGCACTTTCCCGGGTGGATTCATCGTCCGCACCGCCGCTGGAAATGTGACCGAACAGGATTTGCGCGCGGACATCGAGTACCTCGGCAAAATGTGGCACGAAATTTGCGCGCGCTCCGAGCAGAAGAAAGCCCCCGCATTGCTCCATCGCGATCTCAACCTGGTCGAGCGCATTTTGCGTGATTACGTGAATTCCGACTACAGTTCCATTTGGATTGACAACGAAGAGGAGTTCAGCAAGGTCATCGAATTCGTCAGCCGCTTCCAGCCTGAACTGGCCAGCCGCGTGAAGCTGTACACCAAGGAAACCCCCATCTTCGAAGAGTTTGGCATCCAACAGGAGCTGGACAAGGCCATGCGCCCGAAGGTTTGGCTTAAATCCGGCGGCTATATCGTCATCAATCACACCGAAGCGCTGGTGGCCATTGACGTCAACACCGGCAAGTTCGTCGGCCGCGGATCCACGCGCCTGGAAGACACCATCGTCAAGACCAACGTGGAAGCCGTGAAGGAAATCGTGCGACAGATCCGTCTGCGCGATCTGGGCGGCATCATCATCGTGGATTTCATTGACATGGAAGAGCGCCGAAACCGCGACAAAGTGATGCACGCGCTCGACGATGAACTCCGCGCCGATAAAGCGCCGTCCAAGGTGCTCTCCTTCAACGAATTTGGCCTGGTGGCCATCACGCGCAAGCGCACGAAACAGGCGCTCGAAAAAGTTCTTTGCCAGCCCTGCCCCTATTGCACGGGTTCGGGCATGGTGAAGTCGCTGCCCACGCTTTGCTACGAAATTCAAACGGAAGCGACCAAGATGGCCGGCGACCTGGACGCGACTAGCATCACGCTGCGCGTTCATCCAGAAATTGCCAAAGCCCTCAAGACCCGTGAGGCCGGGCTCATCGAGGATTTGGAGAATGCCACACATAAGAGCGTGATTATTCAGTCCGACCCCACGCTGCATTGGGAGCAGTACGATATTTTCTAGTGCTTTGAGCAGTTGGTTCGGCATTGTGAAACGCCCTGGCGGGAATCTCACCAGGGCGTTTCAATTTTCGTCCTCAGCTTGAATCTAGCCCCCGCTATATCTCTGCTCTTTCCACGGATCGCCGTACATGTTGTAGCCATTCTGTTCCCAGAACCCGGGCTCGTCCTTTGCGAGCAGCTCGATGCCTCGGACCCATTTCACACTTTTCCAGGCATATAGTTGCGGCACCACCAGACGCAGAGGATACCCGTGTACCGCAGATAGGGTCTGGCCATCATGTCGAAGTGCAAACAAAGAAGTTGGGCGCAGCAGATCATCGAGAGGCAAATTCGCGGTGTAATCCTGCTCGGCGTGTATGATCGCAAAGTGCGCTTCAGGTCTTACTTTGGCAAGTGCCAGGACATCGGTAACCGCCACGCCTTCCCACCGATTGTCGAATCGGCTCCAGCGTGTCACGCAATGCATGTCTGCAAGCACTACTCTTTGCGGCAAACGGTTGAACTCTTCCCAAGTAAGCCGGACAGGTTTCTCCACCAATCCGCTGATGGTGAAGTCCCATCGTGCCGCCTCAAACCGAGGAACCGATCCATATTGCAGCACCGGCCACTTGAGCGTCAGCGATTGCCCGGGCGGAAGGCGGCCCGCTTCGCGCATCTGGCGCTCGAGTTGTTTTCGCTCGCTCGACTCACCGAATAACATGCCGCCAAGATTACATGCGGAGCGGGCTGCTCGGCTAGCTTATGTCCACTTCGATGCCGCCAACCCATCCAGCCGCGAGATTGTAAATCACGGCGCCGATTGCATTGCAAATGCCTCCGGCCAACCCGTAGATGATTGGGAAGATGATGATCGCACCCACACCCACAAACATTCCGGCAGGGCCGCCCGGGACCGCGATTCCAGTTCCCAAAATCGCTGCGAGACTGATGCACGCGCCAAGGATCAACCCCAGGAGCCCGTAAACAATCAATCCGATCTTGAACGCTGAACCGGGGCCAATTCGTTTCAGATTCGCCATGGCAATCTCCTTTTGGGTGGGATAGTAATGGGCGGGATGCTAGCAGGGATGGGAAAGCCAAACAAGATGAGCCTTCTTGGCGCGGGGCGCCGCCGCGTCCTCCGCGTGGGCTGTGATACGATTCACTGGAGCGCCACTCAAGTCTTTAGCGCACAAGGAACAGCGTGCCGGCACGAATCCTGAACGGCAATAAAATTCGCGACGAAATTTACTCCGACCTGCGCGGTGAAATCGATTCTCTGCGTGCCGCGGGCATCCAGCCGGGCCTGGCTACGGTTCTCGTTGGCAATGACCCCGCTTCCAAAATGTACGTCAGCAGCAAGATCGCTGCTTGCGAACAGTTGGGGCTGCTCGGTTTTGGCTACACTCCATCGGCTTCGATCTCCACCAGCGAGTTGCTCACGCTGGTCGCCGACCTTAACGCCAACAATTCTGTGGACGGCATCCTGGTTCAATTGCCGCTCCCCAAACAAATCGATTCCAAACTTGTCCTCGAGTCCGTGGATCCCGCAAAAGACGTGGATGGATTCCACCCCGTCAATCTCGGCCTTCTTGTTACCGGCCGTCCCGGACTTGTGTCCTGCACTCCCTCAGGAGTGATTGAAATTCTGCGGCGCAGTGGCATCCCCATTGAAGGAGCCAACGTCGTCGTGGTTGGCCGCAGCGATATCGTCGGCAAGCCCATGGCCTTGCTCCTAATGAACGCCAATGCCACCGTGACCATCTGCCACTCTAAGACACGTGACTTACCCGGCGTGATCCGGCGTGCCGATATCGTGGTCGCCGCAATGGGTCGCGCGGGCATGATCGCCGCCGATTGGATTCGCCCGGGCGCTGCAGTGATAGACGTGGGCACCACGCGCGTCACCGATCCCGAGCAAGCCGCCCAACTCTTCGTCAATTTCCCCGAGCGCCTCGCGAAATTCCGCGAAAAGGGTTTCACGGTTGTGGGAGATGTGCATCCCGACGCCGCGAATGTTGCGGGAGCTATCACTCCTGTCCCCGGCGGAGTAGGCCCACTCACCATCGCCATGTTGATGAGCAACACCGTGAAAGCCGCGCGGCTCCGAAGAGGGGCTCCGGCACCTTACGCCAGCCGCGTCCCGGCCTCTCCGGTAAATCCCTGATGCTGCGCGTTGGCCTAACCGGTGGAATCGGCTGCGGCAAAAGTACTGTGGCGGAAATGTTGCGCGAACAGGATTGCCGTGTGCTGGATGCCGACGCGGTGGCCCGCGACCTCTCAGAGCCAGGGCAGCCCGCCCTTAAAGAGATCGTAGCCGCCTTCGGCCCCGAAATCCTTTTGCCCGACGGTCATATGGATCGGGCCAAGGTGGCTCACCTCGTCTTCCATGACGCGTCCAAACTGGCGAAGCTTAACCAAATATTGCATCCTCGAGTGATCGCCGAGCAAAATCGCCAGCTCGAAGAAATCGCGTGGATGGACCCCCACGCCATTGCCGTTATTGAAGCGGCGCTGCTGATTGAAGCGGGTTATCACCTCGGTGTGGACCGGTTGATTGTGGTCTGGTGCCGGCCCGAGCAACAGATTGAGCGGATCACCAATCCGCGCGGCCGCAACATGTCGCCGGAGGATGCGGAAGCGCGCAGGGCAGCCCAAATGCCGCTGGACGAAAAACGCCGGCTGGCCACAGATGAAATAGATAACTCCGGATCATTGGCCGCCACCAGGCAGCAAGTCGAGCAGCTTGTCGAGCGTTTGAAAGTTGCGGCAACCGGGGAAAACTTGAAAAGCACCAAGGGAGGCAGGCCATGAGTGGCAACCTGAGAACTTCAAACGCAGTTCGCCTGATGGTCGTCGGTGCGCTGATCGCACTGGGCGCCTACTGGGCCGGCGCGCGTTGGGGCCCGCGCGGGCCCGCCCGCGTGGAGGCCCTTCTCCAGGCGCAGAAAACATCCTCGCGCGGCTCTACAGGCCTCACCGAGGAGGAGATGCGCACCGTGAATATCTATCGCCAGGCGACATCTGCGGTGGCCAATATCAACACGCGCATCGTGGAGTATGATTTTTTCCAGAATCCGGTGGCCGCGGAAGGCGCGGGGTCGGGGTTTGTGATTGACGCCCGCGGCTATGTCCTGACCAACTACCATGTGGTGGAAAACGCCGCAAATATCGAAGTGACGTTGGGAGACCGCTCACAATATGCGGCGAAATTTATCGGCGCCGACAAAAGCAATGATGTCGCGCTGCTAAAAATTGATCCCAAGGGCAAGACCCTGTCGGTCCTGACGTTGGGCGATTCTTCTAACTTACTTGTGGGCCAGTCGGTGTTGGCCATCGGCAATCCATTCCGATTTACAAGCACGCTCACTACCGGCGTGATTAGCGCTCTGGGACGCACGGTTCCGACTGGCGAGACAACTTTCATCGACGAAGCAATTCAAACCGACGCCGCCATCAATCAGGGCAATTCCGGCGGTCCGCTGCTCAATTCCCGCGGCGAGGTAATCGGCATCAACAGCGCAATTTACACTCCCTCGGGCACAACGGCCGGCATCGGCTTCGCCATTCCCATCAACACGGCAAAGAGCATTGCGCAGGACTTGATGACGGATGGACACGTGCACCGCGCCGATCTCGGCGTTCAATCGGTTGAGCTGTGGCCCAATCTGGCGGAGGCGCTCAGCTTGCCTGTGACCCAGGGGCTGCTCATCGAGCGCGTTGGCCGAGACAGTCCCGCCGCCAAAGCCGGACTTCAGGGCGGCAATCGCACCGTACTGGTCGGGATGTTCCAGAAATTGTCCGTCGGCGGTGACGTCATCGTGGCGCTGGATGGCAAGGAAGTCGCGAACCAGCTCGATGTGAGCATCCAGTTGAACCATAAGAAGCCGGGTGAGGTGGTGCACGTCACTTACTATCGCGGTGGGAAAAAGTTGGAAACCAACGTGACGCTCGGCGAACGGCAAGACTGACGGACTTGTGGCAGCAGGTGAAGTCAGCATCTGCCGCCACGGTAACTCGCTCCATTCGCCGTCCTGCGGAAGGGATTCCGGCGATTTCCTGACTTCGCGTCCGGTAGTGTAGTATGACCATTGAGTCCGCGTCCCCCAGCGAAGCCGACACTTGGCCGTCGATGAGAAAACATTTCTTGGGAACCCAAACCTTGAAGGCAGCAGGAACCTTGCGTCCGCGGATTGGCGGTTCGCGCCGCATTTCCGCCGGCGCGATTTCGCTTCTCACCGTCCTTGCCGTCGGAGCAGTTTGGGCTCTGCAAGTCCACGCACAGGCGCCGGCGCAAATTGTCGGCAGAGTCGAGGGGCGCGATTTCGTTATCGAACAGGAATCGGCCGCGTCGCCAACTTCAATGGAACCATCGAATTCTGCTTCGGCGATGCTCCCCAGCGGCAGTCACCTGGATGTCCGCACCGGCCAGGCCCGCATCCTGCTGAACGACGGCGGGGAAATCGTTGTTTGCGGACCTGCGCGCGTTCAATTGTTGAAATCGCAAGGCGCCCTTACCGTGGCGCTCGATTACGGCAAGTTGCACATTAAGATCAGTGGTGAAGAGCCGCTCACCCTTTTCACCCCGCTTATTGTTGCCACTCCGGTGATTATCGGCGGCGGCCCGCGCGAAACAATTATCGGCCTCGAGCAAAACGGTCAAATGTGTTTGCGGGCCACATCCGGAGCGGTCCGCGTCGAGCAACAGCTGAGCGGCCAGAGTTTGCTGGTTCCGCAGTTGGGCCAACTCTCGCTCTCGGGCGGCCAATTGACGGCGGCCTCTCCAAGCGCCCCCGGTTGCGCGTGCGAAGTGGAGGTCGCAAAGGATTCTCCATCAAGGCCACCCGTCGCGCGCGACTCAGTTTTCACGCTCAATCCCAACGCGGCGAAATCCGCAGTTGAGACGCTGAAAACTGTCGTCGCACCCCCGCTCCCAGCTCCAAATTCCAACAGGGACTCCGACGCGGCCTCTCAGGCACCCCCGGATTTGGACACTCCAATTTACGAAGTATTGATGCCGGCGCTGATTTACAATTCCTCAACTCATGTGCCTCTCCCCGACCCCAGTCCGCAAACCGTCATGCTGGTGCACACGGTGCGCGTCCACGAGGACACGGTGATTAGCGGCACGATCCAGTCCAATGGAAAACGAAACCCGCAAACCCGCTCTGCGAAAGCGGATCCAAATGCGCAGAAACCTCAGCCCGGATTTTTCGCGCGCATCGGTGGGTTCTTCCGTCGCGTGTTCGGCTCAAAAAGTTAGGCAGGCAACTTCAGAAATTGATTTCGAGGTTTGGCCCGCGCTCACATTCCTTCGTAATTCGGTCCGCCGCCGCCTTCGGGTGGGATCCAATTGATAATCTGGTAGGGATCGGCGATGTCACAGGTCTTGCAGTGCACGCAGTTTGAGGCGTTGATTTTCAGCCGCGCGGCATCTTTCTCTTTCACCATTTCGTAAACTGCCGCGGGGCAGAAATATTGGCAGGGATTTCCGTACTCGCGCACGCACCGGTTGCCGCAAATGTCTGGTTCCAGCACCACCAGGTGGCAGGGCTGGTCTTCCTCATGGCGTGTCCCGGAGTGAAAGACGTCGGTCAACCGGTCAAACGTAAGCGATCCATCTCCCTTGAATCTTCCCGATTGGTCCACCAACTCCGGTCCGCGGTTGAGTTTCCTGTATTCCTCATATCCCGGATTCGCGCGCGCCGGATCAACAAATCCGCGCCCGCCGGAAATCTGCTGCATGGCGGTGCTGAACATTCCCCTGAAGAATCCGTGCTGAAACCCTTGATGGAAATTCCGCACCGCCCATAACTCTTTCTTAATCCAACTCGATTCCACTTTCTTCGGATACGCGGAAAGTTTTTCTGCGGATGTATCGCCGGCGTGCAGTGCGTCAAATATGCTTTCCGCCGCCAACATTCCGCTCTTGATGGCGGTATGGATCCCCTTCAGTCTTTGTGAATTCAGCAGGCTCCCCGAATCCCCAATAATCAGTCCCCCGCTCATTGAACTCTGCGGCCGCGAATACCATCCGCCATAGGGCACGGTTTTCGCCCCATAGCGGAGCATCTTGCCCCCTTCCAGAATGCGCCGCACAAACGGATGCGTCTTGTATTGCTGGAAGGCCATGTGGGGATCAAACAATGGGTCGCGATATTCCAACGCGCTCACCATCCCCAGCGAGACGCGATTGTCCTTCAGGCCATAAATCCATCCGCCGCCATAAATATCCAAAGGAAGCGGCCATCCCAGCGAGTGTGCAACCCATCCAGGTTCTATCCGTCCAGCGGGAACTTCCCACAATTCCTTAATGCCGATCCCGTACGTCTGCGGATTGACTCCATCCAGCTTGTACTTGATAACGAGCTGCTTGGTGAGCGACCCGCGCGGCCCTTCCGCCAGCACCGTCACCTTCGCGCGCAGTTCATACCCGGGCGTATAGTTGTCCTTCGGCTTCCCATTCTTATCCACGCCTTTGTCTTCGGTGATCACTCCGGCGATGCCGCCGTTTTCGTAAATCAGGTTCGCTCCGGCGAACTGCGTGAATAAATTCACGCCTTCTTTTTCCACCAGCCCGCCCATCCATTTCACGAGCTTGTTCAGCGAAACGATGTAATTTCCGTGGTTGTGAAAGGGTGGCGGAGTGACCGGAGATTTCCAAGCGCGTTTCCCGGTGAAGAAATAAAACGCGTCACTGGATACGGGTGTATCGAACGGTGGAGCCTTCTCAAAATCCGGCACTAGCTCGCGCATCGCCACGGGGTCCATGATCGCGCCGGAAAGCTGGTGTGCGCCAATTTCGCGCCCCTTCTCCAGCACGTAGATATTCTCGGTGGAAAGTTCGGGCTTCCCGCCTGCTTCGTTGTGTTTGCGGATCAGCTGGGAAAGGTGCAGCGCGCAGGCCAGCCCTGCCGGCCCCGCTCCTACAATCAATACGTCGGCATCCAACCGCTCTCGCTCGACCGTCACGCGATTATTCTAGCAGAGCCATTCGGTCTATCGGACACACTTACGGGCAATCGTCTTCTCGAGAAACAACCCTTGGTCTAGCTTGCTTTGGATTTTTCCAGCTCTTCGGTCAGGGCGGGGATAATCTCAAAAATGTCGGCCACAATTCCATAATCCGCCACTTCGAAGATCGGGGCGTTCTGATCCTTGTTAATCGCCACGATCGTCCGCGACCCTTTCATTCCCACTACGTGCTGAATCGCTCCGCTGATTCCCAGCGCAAGATAAAGCTTCGGCGCGACCGTTTGTCCAGAGCTGCCAATCTGCCGTTCCATGGGCAGCCATCCTTCGTCGCAAATGGGCCGCGAGGCCGCAATTTCTCCGCCGATGGCCTTGGCCAGTCTTTCCGCCAGCGGAATATTTTCCGGCGCTTTGATGCCCCGCCCGACAGCCACGATAATCGGCGCCTGCGTCAAATCCACCGCCTGCTTGGCCTCGCGGAACAAATCCCCCGGTTTGGTGCGGATCTGCTCTGGCTTCAATTCCACACCGATTTTTCGCACTGCGGCCTTCCCGCTGGGATGCGCCGCAACCAAGTCCGCGCGAAACGCACCCGCTTGGAATGTCGCGAACCAGGGGCCTGCTACCGCAAAACTGACGTCCGCCGCCGTCTTCCCCTGAAACATCTGCCGCACAAAAATCAATCGGCCGTTTTCGTGCCGGTAGCTGATGCAATCGCCGATCATCCCTTTTCCCAGCGACGCCGCGAGCTTCGGAGCGAAATCGCGCACTTCATAGGTGTGCGGCAACACCACAAGATCAGGAGCCGTCTGTGCAATCGCCTGCTTCAGCGCCAGCGTATATCCGTCAGGCGTGTAGGCCCCCAGTAGCTCGTGCTCCACCAGCAGCACTTCAGAAATATTCTTGCCGGCCAATTCATCTGCCAGCCCTGCGACACTTTTGCCAATCACCAATGCAGCCAGCGTCCCGCCGACATCCTTCGCAATCTGCTGCGCCGCCGCAAGCGTCTCAAAACTCGTCTTATTCCACTTCCCTTCGCGCTGCTCGGTAATAGCCAGGATCTTCATCGTTTTCCTCAATTACAGAACGCGCGCCTCATGCTTCAACTTTTCCACCAATTTCGCCGCCACTTCCTTCGATGTCCCGGTGATGAACTCCGTCTTCTTCGCTTTCTGCGGCACGTAAATCCGCTCGAGTTTCTGCGTGGGCTCAGACGAAACGCCCAGCGATTCCCTGGGAATCACGGTTATTTCCTTTTTCTTCGCCGCCATGATTCCTTTCAGTGTGGCATATCGCACTTTGTTAATTCCGGACTGGATGCTCAGCACCGCCGGCATCGGCAGTTCCACCCATTGGAACCATCCAGCCTCCAGTTCCCTCTTCAACTTCATGTGTCCATCGCTCGCTTCAATCTGCATGATGATGGTGGCGTGCGGCAGTCCCAGTAATTCCGCGAGCAGAACTCCCGTCTGCCCGAAGCCGTGGTCATCACTCTGCAATCCAGTCAGGATCAGGTCGAATTTTTGTTTTTGGATTGCCGCCGCGAGCGAGCGTGCCGAGCCAAGCGGATCGAGCGCGAAGAATTTATCGTCTGTCACGTGGATCCCACGGTCGGCGCCCTTGGCCAGCGCTTCTTTGATCGTCTGCGTGATACGCGGCGGGCCCATACTCAGCGCGACCACTTCCCCGCCGTGCTTTTCCTTCAGCCGCAAGGCTTCTTCCAGTGCGTAGCTGTCCGGCTCATTCATCTCGAAGCCGATATCCGCTTCGCGGATCCAGGTGCCGTCGGGCGATATCGCCAGCGGCGCGTCTTTCGCGGGCACCTGCTTCACGCAGACGATGATGTTCAACGATTCCTCCCTACAAGTTTGAACCAGGCACTCACGCAACAGGTAGAGATGCTTGTCTTATGCAACTAACCTTTGTCCCATCGCTTAAACACCAGCGCGGCGTTGGTTCCGCCAAACCCAAACGAATTTGACAGTGCATATTCCACGACGGCCTTTCTCGCCTGGTTCGGAATGTAATCCAGATCGCACGCCGGGTCGGGTGTCTCGTAATTAATCGTCGGCGGCAGCGTCTGATCGCGCAGTGCCAGCACACTGATCCCGGCCTCAAGCCCCCCCGCGCCGCCCAGCAAGTGCCCGGTCATCGACTTGGTCGAACTAATGTGCATGCTGGCCGCAAATTCCCCGAAGGCGCGCTTCATCGCCACAGTTTCGATGGCGTCTCCCAGTGGAGTCGAAGTGCCGTGTGCGTTGATGTAGCCCACCTGCTGCGGCTCAATCTTCGCGTCTCTCAGTGCTTTCCTCATCACGCGGAAGGCCCCATCTCCATTTTCAGCCGGTTGCGTGATGTGGTACGCATCGCCGGACATTCCGTATCCCACCACTTCCGCCAGAATCCGCGCGCCGCGCCGCTCAGCTCGCTCCAGCGTCTCCAGGATCAGGATTCCCGACCCTTCGCCCACCACAAATCCATCGCGATTCAGGTCGAATGGCCGGCTTGCACGCGAAGGCTCATCATTGCGCGTCGAAAGCGCCTTCATCGCGCCAAATCCTCCTATACCCATTGGCGTGATGGACGCCTCCGATCCCCCACAAATCATAATGTCCGCGTCACCCCGCTGAATAATCTTGAACGAGTCGCCGATCGCGTGAGCTGAAGCCGAGCAGGCCGTCGCCGTCGCCGAGTTTGGCCCCTTGGCGCCGTAGCGAATTGAGATTTGCCCCGAAGCCAGATTGACAATCGCGGAAGGAATGAAAAAAGGGGAGATGCGGTTCGGTCCGCCGTCGAGCAACTTCTTGTGCTCGCGCTCGATGACATCGAATCCGCCGATGCCGCTGCCCACGTATACGCCGGCGTTTTCGCTTTCTTCTGGGGAAATTTTCAGGTCGGACATCCGCACGGCCAGATCCACTGCCGCCAGGGCCAGTTGGATGAACCGCGCCATCTTTTTCAGTTCTTTTTTCTCAACCCAATTCAGTGGGTCAAAGTTCTTCACTTCGCCCGCGATGGTGCAGTCAAATCCCGTCGTGTCAAAATGCGTGATGGTGTTAATGCCACTGCGTCCAGCGACGAGGTTCGTCCAGCTCTCCTCTGTCCCGATGCCACAGGCGCAGACGAGTCCCACACCGGTAACGACGACGCGGCGGCTCATTACGGATTCTCCTGCGGATTTCGGATGCGCCCTGGCCTATTTCTTGCTGTGCTTCTCAATGTAGGCGACAGCGTCTTTCACCGTTGCGATTTTTTCGGCGTCTTCGTCAGGTATCTCAATCCCGAACGCCTCTTCAAATGCCATCACCAGCTCGACCACATCGAGCGAATCCGCGCCCAGATCGTCCACGAATGACGCCGTGGGCGTCACCTCCGCCTCGTCCACCCCGAGCTGCTCCACTATGATCTGTTTGACGCGATCTTCTACGCTCGGCATTTTTCCCCCTGCGACAGGACGCTCCCTGCCGCTCAAATTGCCAGGCCTAACTCTTCCCGGCTCCCTCTGTGCCCACTCATTGTATGTATGGCCCTAGGCAAGGTCAACCGCAGCCGCCCTTGCCACGATGCTTACCCCATGTACATCCCGCCATTGATGTCCAGCACGTGTCCGGTAATGTAGCCCGCCTCTTCGCTGGCAAGAAACACGATTGCTGCGGCAACCTCCGCATCGGTGCCCATCCTGTTCAGCGGAATGCGCGCCAGCATGGCATCTTTCACCTGCTGCGAAAGCCCCTCAGTCATGGGCGTGCCGATAAACCCCGGGGCAACCGCATTCACCGTGATGTTTCGTGACGCAATTTCCACCGCGATCGCCTTGGTCAGCCCGATCAGTCCGGCTTTTGCCGCCACATAATTCGCCTGGCCTGCATTGCCGGTCTGCGCCACCACTGAACTCACGTTGATAATCCGGCCATAGCGTTGCCGCAACATGACGCCCAGCGCCTGTTGGATGCAAACGTACGCGCCTGTCAAATTGGTCTTTAACACCGCTTCCCAATCTTCGGCCTTCATTCGTAGCGCTAACATATCCCGAGTGACCGCCGCATTGTTAACGAGTATGTCCAGCCTTCCAAATCGCTCGATGATCTCCTTAAACCCTGCCTTGATTTGCTCCCTGTCTGCCACATCCATCTTGATCGCGCGAGCCTCGGCATCGGTAGCGCTAATTTCCGCGACCACCCCGGCTAGCTTCTCCGCGTTACGCGCCGCGCAGATAACCTTTGCTCCCGCAGCGGCAAGCGCCAGTGCCGTCGCCCGCCCAATTCCCTGCGATGCTCCAGTCACCAGCGCCACTCGGTCCTTCAAGTTGAACATCGCCGCCATCAGTTCTCGCCTGCCTCACCGTGTATTTGCGCCAGCTTGGCCTTTGTTTCGCGCAAACTCGCTTCATCCTCGACATTCAAGCAGTGCACCGAGCGGTCAATCTGCCGAAGCAGCCCGCTCAGCACCCGCCCCGGGCCCACTTCCACAAATGACGACACGCCCTGCTCAATCAACTCGCGTATCGATTCCTCCCAGCGCACCGGCAAAGTAATCTGCCGTATGAGCGCTTCTCGCGCCTCTGCGCCGTTGGTAATAATTTCCGCATCTGTGTTGGTTACCAGCGGAATTTTCAAATCGGAAAAAGTCACCGCGCGCAACTCCGGCTCCATCCGCAACCGGGTCGGCTGCATCAGCGAACAATGAAATGGCGCGGACACCGGCAAAACCACCGCGCGCTTGGCGCCCTCTTGAGACGCCAGCTCCACGGCCCTCTTCACCGCGGCAGCATGCCCGGAAATTACGGTCTGCGTGGGAGTGTTCAAATTCGCAGCACTTACCACCTTCCCTTCTGCGGCACGTTTGCAGATCTCCCCCACCTGTGCCGGGGATAATCCCATAATCGCGGCCATCGCTCCTTCGCCGGCGGGCACGGCCTCCTGCATAAACGTCCCGCGCTTGCGCACCAGCCGAACTGCATCCCCGAATTCGAGAGCGCCCGCCGCCACCAGCGCCGTGTATTCACCCAAACTATGCCCCGCCACAAAATCGGGCCTGAATCCCTGCCCGGCACCCGACTCCACGAGCACTCGATACGCTGCCATGCTCACCGTCACGATGGCCGGCTGTGTGTTCGCGGTCTGTTTCAGTTCTTCCTCGGTCCCCTCAAAACACATCTTTGAAATCGGAAATCCCAGCGCTTTGTCGGCTTCCTCAAAAACCGCCCGCGCCACCGGAAATTTCTCTGCCAGGTCTTTGCCCATCCCGGGAGTTTGTGATGCCTGCCCGGGAAACATGAATGCAAGTTTTCCCATTAGGATTGCTGCCCTTTCACTGCCGCCTTAGACCTATACCGCGGCCCTCGCCGCTGGAATCGCCAGCTCATCTTCAATCTTCTCGCTGACTTTCACCCGCACCAGCTCCGCGGCCACGCGGATCGCATTCTTGATTGCGTTGGCATTCGACCGCCCGTGCCCGATAATCGTCACTCCTTTGACTCCCAGCAACGGCGCCCCGCCGTACTCAGAATAATCCATCTGCTTCTTCAGCTTTTGAAACGCACTCCGCGCCAGTAACGACCCGACCTGCGCGGCTAGCGTGCTCTGCAATGCTTGCTTCAGCATCCCTCCGACGTGCTGGGCCACGCCCTCTGCGATCTTCAGAGCGATGTTTCCGATGAACCCGTCGCAGACAATCACGTCCACATTGCCCGCGAAAATTTCCGGCCCTTCCACATTTCCAACAAAAATGAGCGGCGTTTTCTTCAGCCGGTCGTGCGTCTCTCGTACCAGTTCGTTGCCCTTCATCTCTTCTTCGCCGATGCTCAGCAGCCCCACCCGCGGCCGGCGCGTACCGAATATCGCGCGGTAGTAGTTTTCACCCATCACCGCAAATTGCACCAGGTGTTGGGGCTTGGAGTCCACGTTCGCGCCCACATCCAGCAGCACGCTCGTCCCGCCCTTCGCCGTCGGAAACGGAGCCGCCAGCGCCATGCGATCCACCGACGGCAGCGTCCCCAGCAAAAACCTCGCCACGGCCATCACCCCTCCGGTATTTCCAGCGCTCACCAGCGCCTGCGCCTCGCCGGACTTCACCAGCCTCGCCGCGACATGAACCGAACTCTCCTTCTTCTTGCGATACGCTTGCATCGGCGCGTCCCGCATGGTGATCACTTCACTCGCCGATACGATTTCGACGCCGGCTCCGCGCCGGGCGTGACGCCCCAGTTCCGCTTTCAGCGCCGCCGTCTGCCCCACCATCAAAACACGCACTCCCAGCTCGCGCGCTGCCAGAATTGCCCCCTCTACTTCAGGTCTTGGGGCAGCATCGCTTCCCATCGCGTCCAGGGCAATCGTGATCATTGGCGCTCCGGTCGAGCGGGCTAATCTGCAGGGGGATTGCTAGCGTCAGGCCTTGGTGTCAACCACTTCGCGTCCGTTGTAGAAGCCGCAATGTGGACACGCCTGGTGGGGCGCCTTCATCTCTTTGCAGTTCGAGCATGGGGCAAATGAGGGCGCGGTCAAGAAATCGTGCGCCCGGCGCTTGTTCTTTCGTGCTTTGGAATGGCGCCGCTTTGGATTTGGCATAAATACTCCTCGAAATTTACCCGCCCCGTGCGGGCTGGCCCCTCAAACAGGCCATTCTAGGGATTTCACAACTTGATTGCTACTGCTTCTTGAACCAGTCTTGTTTCAGACGGGCCAGCGGTGCCAGCCGCGGGTCCGCTGACCGGGCCTCGCAGCGGCATTCTTCGCTGTTCATGTTGGCGCCGCATTGCGGACAAAGCCCCCTGCAGTCACTGCGGCAGATGACCTTCATCGGGATGGCCAGCAACATCTGCTCAGCCAGCACATCCGTCAGGAACATCCCTTCGCCTTCAAAGAACCCAATCTCCGTATCGTCGTCTTTCAGCCGGACAGCCTCTTCCTTCGTCAATTCCTTCGCCGGCCGGTAGTAAAGGTCAAAATCCCGTGAAATGTCTTCGGGCACTTCCTCCAGGCACCGGGCGCACACCAACTCTATCCGCGTCTGAAAGTTCCCCGAAATCCGGATCTGGCCCTCCAGCAGCTCGGCCGTAGCCCGGATCTCAAGTGGCTCTATCTGCTTGAAATCATTGGTATGAAAGTCGATGGTGCCCGGAGCGTAGCTCTTCCGAATCCTGACCTTATGTATCGCAAGCTCGTTGATGTCCAGAAACATAGAAAAAGCCCCAAAAAATCGCTCCTGAGGCATCATAAAGCCCGCACTGACTCAAGTCAAGGAACAGGAACCCCGTCCGAAGCCGTTTTGGACCAGCCAAACTGGCTGACTTACGAACATTGAAACCTTACTGTTTCGGGTTGATCGAAACCAGCTCCACTTCGAAAATTAGCGTCGAATTTGGAGTGATCTCGGCGCTTCTGGCTCGGTCACCGTAGGCCAGTTCTGAGGGAATAAACAACTGCCACTTCGATCCCACGGGCATGAGCTGCAGCGCCTCGGTCCACCCTTTAATCACTCGGCCTACGGGGAACGCAGCCGGTTGCCCACGCTTGTACGAACTATCAAATTCCGTCCCGTTAATCAGCGTGCCGCGGTAATTGCATACCACCGTATCGGTTGCAGCAGGTTTGGGGCCCGTCCCTTCCACTATAATTTTGTATTGCAATCCGCTGGGTAGCGTCACCACTCCCTCTTTAGTTTTATTTGCCGCCAGATACGCCGCGCCTTCCTTTTGATTCGTCTCTCCGATAGTTTTCATCTTTTCTTGCTGCTTCGCGGCCATCTCGCCTTGCGCCTTGGTCAGCACCGCGCGCATCTCTTCATCGGTTAGCAGAGTCTTCCCGCCGCTATAGGAATCCTTGACACCCTGAACGAAAGCGTTCAAAGCCAAATCCAACGATTGCGTCCGAAATGTAGTTCCCGCGCTCATCCCCAGCGCATAGCTGGACTTCTCCTTATCATCTTTCAGCACGGTCACGCGTGTGCTTGCTGCTCCTGTGGAGCTTTGGGTCTTTGTCGCGGTCCCGCGGCCAGCAGCCGTTCCTTGCGTGCCCCCGGAACTCGCTGTTGTTCCCGGCGCAGCAGTCTTCGCAGGAGTTCCAGCTGTAGTTCCCTGCGCCTCAGCGGCGCCACCTTGAAGTGCCACCCCAATTCCCAAAATAAATATGAGTACACCAATTGTTTTTTTCATGGCGCCAATCTTATCATCCGCCGCAGCGCCACAACAAACCACCACCCTTCACAATAATTGCAATCCTCAGACAGAATCATGGGTCTGAAAACAGTGCTTTGATTTTCCTCCGTGCGGCGCGGAATATATCCCGGCGCAGTCGCGACCCCCGACATTAATGGGGCAATACGGGGCTTCAGCCTCGGAGTTAATTCATAATTCCTTGGTTCCGTTAAGAATCCTTAGGTAAACTTAGATTGACGCGCCCGTAGCTCAGCTGGATAGAGCATCTGGCTTCGAACCAGAGGGTCGGGAGTTCAAATCTCTCCGGGCGCGCCACTTCCTTGTGTAGCTTGTGATTCGCGAATCGCGCGGTGATATTCTAGTCAGGAAAAAATCATGTCTATTTCAGAACCCAAGTCTGATCGGCCAGTAACTCACCGGAAGGGCCACGAGCAACCGGCGGCCACTTCGGTACACGGCTGGAGATATCACCACATCGGCATTCCGACTGACGTTCAGCGTCCCGGCGAGATTTACCTGGAACGGTTCAAGATGTACGTCTCGGCGTTCGAGACAAGTCCATGTGGCATTCAATGGATGCGCTTCGAGCCCGATAGCCCAGTGCACGCCTTGATCAAGTCGGTCCCTCACGTCGCCTTCGAGGTGGACGATCTTCAGTCTGCTATAGCTGGGAAGCAGATTCTCACCGAACCGAACTCACCTTCTAAAGGCGTTATGGTAGCGATGATCCTCGATAGCGGCGCGCCGGTTGAACTTATCGAATTTAAGCGTGATGCACGTGATGGGTCAAACCATTGAGGCTCTCGGCGGATCGCCGAACTTAGAGAAGAAATTCGTTACGCAAAGTGTTGGCCGCCCAAGTCAAGCTGGATTGCCCACCCAAAACGCGCCTATGTCTGCCGGTTGTGCTTCACTTCCGTGTTAAGTCCTTATCTTCCCATTTTCAACACGAAGTCCAACTCAACTGCTCCGAGGTACCTTTCCCGTCATCTCCCACCCTAAATTCGTGGCTTGCGCGCAGCTTGCTTCGCAGAATGGGATCGGGAGGCAGTCTTGTCCTTACGCCGATCCATCGTGCTTTTCTCTTTGCTGGGAGCGCTCCTCTTCGCCTGGCTCATGTGGCGAAACTCTGGTTCCTCGCAGCAGCCCAAAATAACGGCGGCGCCGACAATCATTAGGCAGCCCCCGGTCATTGCCACTCGCACCTTTGACCCGAACAATTTGCCCGCCGACATGCCTCCCATGATTCCGGGTGAACTGGCCGTAACCGATTCCAACTTCATTTCCGATGCCCGCGTCAGCGCGGATGTTCTTCAATTGGGTGCGACGGGTGCAATGGTAACGGTCACGCAGGTCACCGTGACGCTTCAGCTCACCCTCACCATGTGGGTGCCCGTCGGTGCCACTCAGCATGTAATCGAACATGAAGAGGGTCATCGCCAGATCTCAGAATATTTCTACCTGAACGCCGACAAGCTTGCCGCGCGAGTCGCCTCAACCTATATGGGCAAACAGATCCGCGTGACCGGCACGGATACGCACACCGAAATCAGCGACCTTCTCCAAAAATTGGGCGCCGAAATCACCGAAGAATACGGCAAGGAGTTAAACCCAGACCCGACCCAGTTGCGCTACGACGACATCACCGACCACAGCCGCAATGAAGTTGACGCCAAGGACGCCGTCGCTCAGGCCCTTAAGGAGGCACCCCCTGTATCATCTCCGCCGGCAACGAACCCGGGAAACTGACTGTGTTGATCCTTGAGTCGCATTTCATCTCGCAGCACGCCGGACGAACCGCTCTCGCTCGTTGATGTAAGCGTCTTTTCCTTCAATCTCCACGTGCGACAGCTCAAAGCTGTGAACCCAAGCCGGGTATAATTCCAAGCTGTGTGTTCAATCGAATGACTCACAACTTCGATGCCCTGATCCTCGGAGCGGGAGCCGCGGGACTCCTCTGCGCCATCGAAGCGGGAAAGCGCGGCCGCCGCGTCGCGGTTCTCGAGCGAGCCGACAAAGCCGGCAAGAAAATCCACATCTCCGGCGGCGGACGCTGCAATTTCACAAATCTTTATTGCCAACCCGAAAACTTCATCTCCGCCAATCCGCATTTTGCGAAATCGGCGCTGGCCCGCTACACACCGTCGGACTTCATCGCCCTGGTGGAAAAACACCGCATCCCCTATCACGAGAAAACTCTTGGCCAGCTTTTCTGCGACCGCTCAGCGCAAGACATCATGGACATGCTCGAAGCCGAGTGTCGCGCAGTGGGAATTCAAATCTTCCTCAAGACCAAGGTCCGCGACGTTCGCCGGACAACTGAATTCCTTGTGCGCACGGACACCGCCGAATTTCGCGCTCCCGCTCTCGTCGTCGCCACCGGCGGTCTTTCCATTCCCAAAATCGGCGCTACATCTTTCGGCTACGATCTGGCCCGTCAATTCGGTTTGAAAATTATCGACCCGCGGCCCGCTCTTGTCCCCCTGTTGTTGGGCGCCAAGGATCAATCTCGTTATTGCGACTTGGCCGGCGTTTCTGCTGACGTAGAGGTCTCCACCAACCATCAATCCTTTCGCGAGAGCATGCTCATCACTCATCGCGGCTTAAGCGGCCCCACAATCCTGCAAATCTCGTCCTATTGGGAGAGCGGCAAGCCCATCTGGATCGACCTGGCCCCCGATCGCGACGTCATTGCAGAAATTCGCGACGCAAAAGTCAGAAACCTCGCTGCCGCTCGCAACGCGCTACAGGGAATTTTGCCCAATCGATTCGCCACGCGCTGGCTTGAATTGCACGCGCCGCAATCCTGGACCAATCCATCGCTCGACGAACTCGAGCACCACATCCATGAATGGACGCTCACTCCATCGGGAACGGAGAGCTACGAAAAAGCTGAAGTAACCGCGGGCGGCGTGGACACCGATGAACTCTCCAGCAAAACACTGGAATGCAAAAAGGTTTCGGGCCTTTTCTTTATCGGCGAAGTCGTGGACGTCACCGGCCATCTCGGCGGGTTTAATTTTCAATGGGCCTGGGCTTCGGGCGCAGCCGCGGGCCGCGCGATCTGAAACGCGCTCATCCATCCTCTCGTGAGGGAACTTCTTTCCGCCTTCTAGCGTTTAACCCTCATATGAATCGAACTCATGCCCAAGTCCTGCTGCTATTCGTTCTGGCTCTCGTTGCGGGCCTTTGCCTGGCGCAGGCGCCCATCCGCGTCAGAACGCACCTGGTCACAGTGTCTTTCTCCGCGCGCGACGCGAATGGAACCCTGGTCCAGGACCTTACCAAAGACGACATCAATGTGTTTGAAGACACCGTTCCGCAAACAGTCTCATTCTTCGCCAAAAGTGTTGACGTTCCGCTCACCTTGGGTCTGATCCTGGATTTCAGCGGAAGCCAGGATAAATCAGTCAAACAGCATGAACGGGATCTGGAAGTTTTCTTGAAGGAAGTTTTGGGTCCCAAGGATCGCGCCTTCTTGGTTGTTTTCAACAATCACATCCGGCTGGCCAGCGATTTCTCGCAGTCCTCCAAGGAATTGACGGATCGTCTGAATGAATACAATCCCAACAAACATGGAAAGGAGGCCGCAAAACTCAGCGAGTTGGGACCGCCGGAGGAACGAACCGAAGGCACGGCCTTCTACGATTCGATCTACTATTCCGTGGAGGAAAAACTTGCCGGTGAAACCGAGGGCCGGCGTGCGCTGCTCATCTTCAGCGATGGGGAAGACAATGCCAGCGCGCATAACATGATGACCACCATCGAATCGGCGCAGACGGCCGATGTCCTGCTTTTCACCATTCGCTACACGGAAGAAAACAACCACCGATTGACCGCCCGCAACAAATACGGCATCAGCGTGATGGATCGCATCGCCATGGAAACCGGTGGCGCGTCATTTGATGCGAAGATTATGGACCCTCACGAATACTTCAAGCAGATTGGAGAGGAACTGCGGACTTCCTATCAGATTGGCTATTATTCAACCAACGCCACGAAAGATGATTCCTTCCGGAAAATTGTAATCAAGCCTAGCAAGCGGGGAATAAAAATCCGCTCGAAGACGGGATACTATTCCCGTTAAATCTCTTTTTACTTTTTCTCTTGGACCACGATTTCACTGTAGAAAGTGTTGCCGTAAGGGTCGTCGGTTTCGGTGGCGAAGCAACTGAAAAGCAGATAGCGAAATTTGCCCAGGCTGCCGCTGGAATCGGTGATGCTTACGCCGTACTGGCCTCCGGTGTCGCCAATTCCCGGATCGGTGTTGATGGTGGCGATTAATTTCCAGCCCACCGTTGCGGGATCCACTTTTGCTTTTGGAGCCGAATTGAAATTCGCGGCCGCGCCGTCGCTGGCGTAAAGCCGGTAGACTTGCGGACCGCGCGTGTTGGGATGCCAGGAGTAAGTGTTGACCGCGGCAATCTCGATGGCGCTGCCAAAATCCATGGTGAAGCGCCCGCCGGGAGTGTCCGCGTCAAAGAAAAAGTTTGCGTCGGGCTGGTCTTCCTCGGTTGGGAGAATGCCGTCGTTGAGAGCGGCGAGACCGCCGCTGTTGGGGTCGGCTTCGCCGTCAATGATGGCGAGTTTGGCGCGGCGCGCAGCGCTGTCATTCGATGGCGATGCGACGCGCTGGAATTTGAAAGCGTGGGTGGCAGACTCGTTGGTGTTGTGGTCTATGGTGATTTTTACGCTAGGCGATGCACCTTGCCCGGGAACCAGTGCGAGCGCCGCCAGCGCCGCGCCGAGAGTGAGGATGAGTGCGGTTCCTGCCATGAGTGGATTGCGAAATTTGGTTATCGGCATTGCTTTGACCTTCCTAGCTTGGACATGATGCGTTATCTTACCCAAAAAACCTTCCTGATGTGGGCGAGGGGCACCCCCACCCCCATCGATTTGGTATGAATATCATTCTAAAGGACTTATTGGCATCAATCGTCCAATGAATGTCATTCTAAAGGACTTACGGGTGCCGGCTGATTCCAATTGCCCGTAAATAGTTCAAGCAGCGAGGGATTGCGGTGATTTCATGCTTGCGTCCTGACTTCCATTCAAACAGTTACAAATCGAGGCCGACTGCGGATCTCTGGGACCATCCGTCTGGCACTGCCAGAGAGGGAAAGGGCAATCTCAGATCTGATATTTGAGATGTTAGGCCGGCCGGGCGCGATTCAATTTATGTCGCGATGGATGAAATGGCGGTCAAAAATAAAGTTTGGAATCTTGAACAAACATGTTTGGGCGAAGGGGAATTCTGTTACGTGTTCTTGTTCGAATGCCGGGCAGTCAAAGACTCCTCAGCCATTCGTAGACTGCCCAGGTCGCCCTCAGGTCCTCTTCATTGTATTCAAGGATTTGACCAATCAGTTTATCGCGTTGTCCAGCATCCTCTGATTCCACTGCCTTAATAAATGTGGCCATCGACCATTGACCATTTGCCTCGTCTAGGACGCGGCCAAATCCAGCATATTTCTCAATCAACTTGAGGCTGTAGGAGGGCTCAGGTAGGACGACTGTATTCTTGGCAATCGGAAATAAGTCGAACAAGTTTTTGTCGACCCGTGCAGCGATTCCGTCAGAGTCACCGTGCTTTTGGATATATTTCCGGAGGTGAGTTTTCTCATAGTGTGTCCAATGGACGAAATGTATGTCGCCATGTTCCTCAAAAATCGATCGGCACCCTCGAGGAAATCAAACCACACTTTCTTATCCCCATCAATGCCGAAATCAGTCACTCCTGCAAAATATTTCCCTTGTTTTTCCCCGAAAACCTGCGCTCCCCAAAGATAAATTTTGTCCATCTCATCCAGTTGGGGCGGCAGGCCCTCTATGTCGAAAGCTACTATGTTTCGGACGTTGGGAAGGGACGCTTTGCCTAAAATGATGACTTGGCCACCCGCCGGCAAGCACGCGGCGCTCAATGTGACAGCAGTCACGCAGGGGCGCAGCGGCCATCACATACATTCAGAGGCCGTCTGACCTAGCCTAGGGATGTGGCAGAAAGACCTACGGGGAGATGTCCGCCTAAATTACAGGAGATTTGCATGAAAAAGATCGCGAGTCGTTTCTTTATCGTTTTCGCTCTTGCGATGCTGTCGCTGGGCGCTGCGTATTCACAATCAAAGTGCTGCTCGACATGTTGTTGCACAGGAGCGCAGGCAAGTGCATGTTGCACGTGCTGCGACTCAGGAGCGTGTTGCTGCTGTAACCAAAAGTAATACCAAAGATGACCCGAAGCATTCGGTATTGAGCATCGTAATGCGCGGCGACCATCGTTTAGCACGCAACGAGGTTGGAGTCTTTCACACCTCAGAGGCCTGAATCACTCCATCGGCTCGACGATTGATTAGCACGGGCCCCCTGAAGGTTGGCCCCTACGAAATCAAAACACACGCAAGGAATGCCCGAACGCGGCTGAGGTGAAATCAAAACAGACGCGCACACTCCACCCACGAATCAAAATGCCTGGATTGGTTTCGGAAGAACGCTGAACGTTAACTGAAGAAACCGGACAACACCCGACCGAGGCCCATGAATCCCAGGCAAGCTGGGTGGCTGATCACCGAATTGTTTTCTGTCAACCGCATGTCGGGCATTCTCCTGCGAGTGTTTATCTTTGCACGCGAAGCGTGAAACGGCAATTGGAATGCGGCGTTTGGGGGAATTTTGCATTGAATGGGGGAAATGGAGGAGTGAACGGAGAAAGATAAAAGCAAAATCAAAGGAAAAGATCTAGCGCCCTTCGACAACGCTCCCTTCGACTGCGCTCAGGGCGGGCTGGGTAAACTCCGGCCCGGAGAACGCTGAGAGAACTTAGGTGCAACCAAAAACGTCGGCTAGCCATCCGTACAGGTGTTTATCACGCGTCCGTCCCGCAACATCCGGCTTTACAGTTATTCGCTTGGGACGGTAGCCTTGCTTAAGACGAGAACTTGTGGGCGCCAGACCTAATACGCTTGTACTTTATAGGGTATTTACGCTCAATTCTCGCTGAGGGGGAGAAGGGACATGACGCAAAACCATAACCGTGATATCAGCGAAAAGTGGGTGTTGCAATAATAGCAGTTGGCGATTCGTCAGGAACTCGATTCGTGGTACCGGGGTAGTCTGCCTGACCCTGGGTGTCTTGACCCTTTGCTCCTCAATTTTATCTCAGGCCCAGCAACCACCTAACGTGCTGGCGGCGGGAGTACCTGGGTCTGCCAGCGAGCCGCTTCCCGACTCGGCGCGGGCGGCCAGGCTCAGCGGAACCGTTCTAGATTCGACTGGAGTTGGTGTCGCGGGGGCCCGGATTGTGCTCACTCGCGGGGACCAAACCTCAAGCCAAGAGGTATTGTCCGGCGACGACGGGCAGTTCCTTTTTCCCAACCTGATTTCGGGAAATTTCCAAATCTCCATTACGGCTGCGGGCTTCGCGGAACAAATTTCGTCCGGCGTTCTGCATCTGGGGGAAAGCTTCACCACGCCGCCGATCACGTTGAGTCTGGCAACGGTCACCACGGAAATTAATGTTTCCCTGCCCCGCGTGGAAGTGGCTGAAGCTGAAGTAAAGGCTGAAGAGAAGCAGCGGGTCTTTGGCGTCATACCCAACTTCTATGTGAGCTATGTAAGCGATCCAACTCCTCTGGACACCAAGCAAAAGTTCGAGCTGGCCTGGAAGACGACCATAGACCCAGTCACTCTCGGTCTGACTGGGGCCATTGCGATGGTGCAACAGGCCCAAAACAGTTTCAGTGGATACGGCCAAGGCGCCCAAGGTTATGGCAAGCGCTTCGGCGCGACCTATGCTGACACCGCGATAGGGACGTTCCTGGGCAGCGCCGTACTGCCATCGCTTTTGAAGCAAGATCCACGTTATTTCTACAAAGGAAGCGGCAGCAAAGGATCGCGGATTTTGTATGCGCTGGCCAATTCAGTGATCTGCAAGGGCGACAATATGCGCTGGCAGCCAAACTACTCGAATATCATTGGAAGCATGGCCGCGGGCGGCATCTCCAATCTCTACTATCCGGCGAAAGACCGCGAGGGAGCAACCCTGACGATAGAAAACGGGCTGATTGGAATCGGCGCCTCGGCCGCCGCCAATTTGATCGAAGAATTCGTCATGCGGAAGTTCACACCCAATATTCCGAATTACACCGCGGACAAACACTAAAAAGTGATTCGCGGTGTTCGCCATTTGTGAAAAGTGAATGGCCCTGCCGCTTCAAATCGAAAATCTTTAAGGCACAACTGATGCTGAGCTCTCTCCTGCAAACAGGAGGCTATCGAGGCCTCGGACCAAACCCTTAATCTGCATGACGTGGCGGACGGCGAGTAGAGTGCCGGCTACGTAGGGCTGGGCGCTGGAGCCGGAATCGTGGCGAATGGTAAGACGCTCATCCGGCAGGCCGAAGATGGTCTCAAATGAGATTACGAAACTGCGGAGGCGGACGGAGTGGACGGGCGTGCCGGCGATTATTCCGCCACGCGTTTCCTTGATGCCGAGTGTTTGATCGATAGGCCTGGCGATTTGATTCCTTGCCACGTCGGCTAATTCCTCGGCCAGCTCGCGGACGGTACCGCTGGGAGCGTCGGGCTTATCGGCTTGGGCATAGTCGATGATTTCCCATGAAGGAATATGGCGCGCGGCAAACAGCGCGAAGTGCTTGGCCAGCGCCGCAGTGATGGAGAAATTTCCCGCGGCGATTACTCCAAGATTTCTTTCTTCTGCCTGGCGACCGATCTCCTGGTAATCCTCGGCTGTTAATCCTGAGGTGCCGATCACCACGCGAAGCCCTTTGCTTAGAGCCTCGAGTGAGCGGGCCCTGACGGAATAGGGCTTGGTGTAATCAACCAAGACATCGGCAGGCTGGGCGAGAGCTTCTTTGAGTGTGGAGGCGACGCGGACCCCGACCGGGGTGAGACCGATGACAGTGCCAACATCCTGGCCTACGGATTTGCGGGCGATGGCGCCAGTGAGAATGAAGTCCGGAGAAGCAAGAATTGCATTGACCAGGGCACTGCCGGCCCAGCCCGTGGCGCCTGCAACGCAGATGCGGATGGACATGGGGGAATTGTACGTCAAATGTCAGGAGCCGAGGACTGTGCCACGGGAGCGTTCGAGTAAAGCGAGGATTTCCTCGGCGGACTCGGGTGAAACTCCCACTTCGGCCAGGGCGTCGCGAAGGTGGTTGAGGAAAGAATTGAAATGAGAGTCGTTGAGACCGATGGCTCGCGAGGGGGCGTGGGCGGCACTGATGATGCCTGCGGCATCGGCGTGGCCTCCGCCGAGGAGCATAGTAAGGAACATGCTTTGGCGAGCTGCCAAATTAGCCGCGTCCGCATTTTTGAAGAAGGGGCCAAGCTCGGGATCAGCAAGGACTCTGCGGTAGAAGGCGGTGACCGCCGCCAGGATGGTCTCCCTTCCTCCAATGGCGACAAATAGCGACGGCCGCATATTCCCCCCCCCATAGAATAAGTACGGTTCGTAACTTGGAATCGGAGACCCAGTATATTGACGGAAGTTAAACACAAAAAACGTGGATGTCAATGATTAGCGATCGCGAGAACTAGACCACGACAATCGGTAAAATCGTGCTCGACCGAGACGATAACGTCTTTCGAGACGTCGAAATCCCAGCGGCCGTCGATGCGGAGGCGAATGCTGGTGGCGGATTCGCCGACGAGAGTGCCGCGGAGGTCAACGAGCACGTCTGCGATCACTACTTGCAAGACTACCGGTTTATTTATCCAAGATTCATACATGGTTTGCATCTCGAGTCTCCCGGCGGAATGGGTGGCCAATGGTCAGGCTCCATGGCGGTGTCGAGGGTTAATAATGCCAGAGAGTTTTCCCATAATGGAGCTTAAGCGAATAAAAATAATGGTTGGGACGTGGCGTGTCTGTTCAATAGTGAACAGTCTCGGAGGTGGGTGGCGGGGGGGGAACCAAAATGGGAAATCAGCCGATGGGGGTGCCGTCAGCGGGGAAAGCCGGCTGAAAGAGATGAAGGTCAATGGCTCCGCCGCTACGAAGCAGGGCCGGGCTACAAAGGCGCTGGATTCAAGCGCCGAGGAGGTCGCGGTGGGTACGGAGCAGGAAATGGTCGGTCATGCCGGCAATGTAGTCGGTGACAACGCGGGCGCGTATGACTTCGTCCCGTGAACGAGTGGCCTCCTCGAAATAAAACGGGGGAAGCGATTCGGGGTGGGACATGTAGTGACGGAAAAGATCGGCAAGGGCGGAGACGCCGCGGTCGCGGTCTTCGACGACGGAGGGATGATTGTAAAGCGCAGTGAAGAGAAAGACTTTTGATTGGTGGATGGCGATATTCGCTTCCCTGCCGAAACCGGCCATTCGGGCCACGACTACACTTGAGGAAGGATTCAGCCCGGGAGATACGGCGGGAACGGCTGCTAAAGCGGGCTGATGGCGAATATCCTCGACAGAGTTGACTCCGGAGGAAGCAATGTTCTGGCGAGTAGTCTCGATGAGGTCAGTGGCGAGAAAATCGAGAACGCGCTTAAGGGCTTCATTGAATTTTAGTTGGGGCCGCGCATGCGGATGCGCGGCGTCGAGTTTGCGATAGAAGCCGGCGAAGAGCGGGTTGCCGGCCAGGATCTGGTCGATCGTGAGGAGGCCGGCTTCCAAGCCGTCGTCAATGTCGGCGGTGTTGTAGGCGATTTCGTCAACGAGGTCGATAAGTTGCGATTCGAGAGGGGGGCGCTGGTCGAGTAGATACTCGGCGAGTTCGGGATATTCGGTGGCGGAGTAATCGCGGGAGTGCTTGATGATGCCTTCGCGGACCTCGAAGGTGAGATTGAGGCCGCGGAAAGCGAGATAGCGCTGCTCGAATTGCTCCACAATATGAAGCGCGTGGAGATTGTGGTCAAAACGCGCGCCGTAGGGGCGGAGGAGATCGTCAAGCATGTGTTCACCGGCGTGGCCGAAGGGCGGATGGCCGATGTCATGGACGAGCGCGAGGGCTTCGGCGAGATCGGGGTTGAGAGCGAGGGCTCCGGCAACGGTGCGGGCAATTTGCGCGACCTCAAGAGTGTGGGTGAGACGGTTGCGGAAATGGTCGGAGTAGCGAGTGGTGAAGACCTGAGTTTTCGCTTCCAGGCGGCGGAAGGCACGCGAATGGATGACTCGGTCGCGGTCGCGGGCGTAGGCGGTGCGGTAGGGATGATCGGGCTCGGGGTAGCGGCGACCACGGGATTGGGAGACGTGCATGGCAAAGGGAGCGAGTGAGGATTCGGTGGAGAAGGTTGAGGCAGGTGACATGCGGGAATCTTATGATAAGGAGTGGCGCAGGGGCAAAGGGCGTTCCCTTAATATGCGGGATGGACTACAAAGTCGAGGGGGACGCGAAGACCAATTAGGACTGGCCGGTTGCAAGCTCGAGGCGCTTGGTAGCTTCGTCGGCAGCCGGCGTGTCGGGGAATTCCGATTTAATTTGATTCAGAAGCTTGGTGGCCTCGGCGGGATTGGAGTGGCTGTAGGCGTCGGCAAGGGAGAGCATCACCAATGGCTTGGGAACGAGCACCGTGGGCTTGGCCATTAACTGCTGATAAATGGGGATGGCCTGCGCGGTTTTGCCGGACTCGATGTCCACGGATGCAAGCTGAAAGTTGGCGAGGGCCTGCATGTCGGCGTCACCGCTAGCGGCCAGCGAACTGAGTTCCTGGGCGGCCTGATCATACTGGCCGAGGCGCTGGTGGCATATGGCGTCATAAAAATGTGCCTGCTGGCCAGGGCGGGTGCGGCCGAATTTGCTGGCCACATCTGCAAATTTGCGCGCGGCATCACTGAACTTGGCCTTGTCGTCAATGTAAGTGATCTCCCCGGGCTGCGCAGGATCCGTGGCGGCGCGAATGCGCGCGGTGAAGGTCTTCATGGCATCGTCAAGGGCGAAGGAAGCCTGGGCGGTTTGGCGCTGGGTGTAATAACGCCAGCCGAGAATCGCAAGAGCGACAACGAGTGCAACGGTGACGGCCAATCCGAAGCCGCCGCGGTGCGAGGAAACAGCCTCTGCACCGTGAACCAGCGAGTCGCGAAATTCGTCCTTCTTCAGTTCCTTACGGGAAATATGCTGCGCCACTCTTACATTCCTCCAAGTAATCGGGTAACCAACATCCTATCACAATTGGAAAAGGCCCTGTCCGGGAAGGGCGAACAGGACCTTTGAGGAGGATAAGGGCAGCTATGCCGCCGTAACTTTGTCCGCCTGGAAGCCCTTGGGTCCCTGACGAACCTCAAATTCAACGGTCTGACCTTCCGAAAGAGACTTGTACCCGTCCATTTCGATGGCCGAGAAATGCACGAAAACATCCTCGCCCGATTGGCGTTGGATGAAACCGTAGACCTTCGCAGCATTAAACCACTTGACTGTGCCTTGTTCCCTGCTCACTCGCGTTCTCCTCGTTCGAGATAGTGCGAATGCTGGGTGTTACGCCAATCGGTGGGAAAAAATCCCGGACGCCCGGAATCCTGCTCACCTACGGTATTACGGGACCCACAAACGCGGGGGTAATGCTGCCATAAATTCCCCGGGAGCGTCCAGAGGATTTGTGAATTGGCATCAAGGGAGGAGAGCGAAAAATCGGCGAAAGTTACATGAGAACTGGGGCGGAAATAATCATGTGAAGCTGGCGACGGCGGTAGCTTCGTCGGTGTGGATGTCAAAAACTGTGTAGAGCTTGGTGATGAGGAGGGCGCTGTCCACAGCGCGGCTGAGTTTCATGAGCTTGAGGTCACCCTGTGCGCGTTTTGCGGCAGTGTAGCTGGAGACCAATTCGCCGATGCCGGAACTGTCGAGATGATCCACCAGGGCGAGATTGAGGAGGATGCGGCGATGGCCCTCGTCGAGATACTTGCGGACGGCGGCTCGCAAAGCGGCACTGCCTTCACCCAGAACGAGGGATCCGCTCATGTCCACGATAAGGACTTTGCCGGACAGCCGGGGTGTGGCTCGAAATCGCATGGAAGCGGTGCGTCTGAGGGCTGTACTCTAACACAGTGGAGGAAAATAATTAGTCCATGAAAAATCTCAACGGAAGGAATTGCTGAGGGAAAAACGATCTATGCGGCGGGCGGGGCGCTGCGTGAAGCGTTGCGGAGGCGCTTGGACATGATGATTTCGGCGCCGCCCTCCTCCGCGGGTTGGACGCAGAACTCGTCCATGAACGAGCGCATTAGGAAAATGCCTCGGCCAGAACTCTTCAGCAGATTTTCGTCGGCGAGCGGATCGGGAACATCCTGCAGACAGAAACCACTGCCTTGGTCACGGACATAAATAATGAGTTTGTCCTGGGTAAGTTCAAAGGAGAGGAAGATCTTTTTTTCACGCTGCTTCCTGCTGCCGTAGTTATACGCGTTGATGACGCCTTCACGGACGGACATGCCGATTTTGAAACAATCGTCATCGTCGAAACCGGCGGCCCCGGCGATGCGGGTACACATTTCCTCCGCCAGACTGACGCTGTCGAGGAGAGACTCGAGCGTAATGTCTATGCGCTGCGTTCCGTTATTGGAAGGACCGTTGGGAGATGGCGTCAAGGCAAGAATATGGGTAACACAGCGTTCTGTGGGAAGTCAATCCGGAACGTGACCGCCGACCGGAGGGTGACTGACCTTGACGGCATGGGCCGCAGAGATTACGGTGTCACCCACTGGAAACCTATGCACTGCGAGGAGGCCGTGTGAGAAACCATAGCAAGACTTTGGCCGCAGCGATTTTCGTTCCGATTTTGTTTGGGGTGATCAATTTGACGAATGTGATGACCAGGCCGCGATTTCAGGAGATTCGCAATTTGGATGTGATACAGCTCCTTACTACAGGAGCCCTGTTTGGCGTGGGGCTGGCTGCGTTCATTACCTGGGTTCGCAGTCGAAACGCCCAGTAAGGCACCGAGCGCTCAGACTTCCTTTGATAATTTAGATTCCGACGTTTGCCCGCGGGCGCTCCTTGCGGACCCAATCGGTATCTTGCGCGGGTTCGGAATCGCACTCGATGGCGATGGTGGTGACAGGGCTGTCGGGAGGCTGCTTCGGCAAGCCGGTGAAGCGGACGCGGAATTTTTCCTGCTGGAAATCGACTTTGTCGCCGGTGGAAAGCAGGCGCGCAGATTTCACTTCATTTTTCAATCCGCTGATGGCCACGTAATCGCCCGGCCAGAAATAGACATGCATGTAGAGAGTGTTCCCTTTGCGCGTGAACCCGGTGTAGTCGGAGTGGCTGACGCCGCAGGGCTCCGATTCATAGATGGCTTCCCCATTGCGCGACAGCCACTTCCCTACTTCGGTGAGGTTGCCGACGGATTCCTCAGGGATTGACCCGTCGGGCTTGGGACCGATATTCAGTAGATAATTTCCGCCGCCGTGGGCGCACTGAACCAGGTTGCGGACAATAGTTTTAGGAGATTTCCAATTGTCGTCGGCGCGCTGGTAACCCCAGCTTTCGTTGATGGTCATGCAACTCTCCCAAGCGCGGCCTGCGCCGGCGGCGGTGATGGTCTGCTCGGGAGTGGAGAAATCGCCACGAATGCCATTGCGGTTGTTGACGATGGTGTCGGGCTGCAGCTCAAAAACCATTTTGTTCATGCGCTCGGATTCCCAACCCTGAGCGTTGAGGGGCCAGCTCACGTCGTACCAAAGGACATCCACTTTGCCGTAGTTAGTCATCAACTCGCGGACCAGGCCATGAGTGTATTCAACGAAACGCTTGCGGGCGTCTTCATCCTTGATGCAATTTGCGCCATCGGGATGATGCCAGTCCATGAGTGAATAATAGAAGCCCACGCGCAGCCCCTCGGCGCGCGCGGCTTCGACGTATTCTCGGAGGAGGTCGCGTCCCGCCGCCTGCCTGGGCGCGCAATAGTTGGTGAGCTTCGTATCGAAATTGCAGAAGCCTTCGTGATGCTTGGAAGTCATGACCATGTATTTCTGTCCGGCTTGCCGGGCGAGTTTGGCCCAGGCCCGCGCTGCGTTTGGAGTGGGATTAAACCGTTTGGCAAGTTGTTCGTATTCGGGTACGGGGATGCCCTCTTCTTCCATGACCCACTCGGCGCGTCCCATGACACTGTAAAGACCAAAATGGATGAACATTCCGAAGCGGGCGTCGTGCCACCACTTCATTCGGCGAGCACGATCAGCGATGACCTCGGCCGATTCTTGCTGCACCGGAGACTGAGATTGTTCGGCAAGAGGCATGGTCTTGGTGATCGGAAGAGTGAGTGCGGCCAGCGAACTTCCCGCGCCGACCAGCCAATCGCGCCGAGTGAATTGATTGCGTTCCATGTATGCGACCCCCGGTGAGATGAGTGCGAGCTCTGCGGCAACGTATATCACGTTTGGGAGTTCTTGGAGCAGCCATAAGGCATTTCCAGATCAACGCTGGGGCATAATTGCAAGATAGATTGGCGGGTGTATACTTCCGCTGACCTGTCTCTGGATGTCGAGGGGCACCCGAAGTATCAAGGCAGCCAAAACTTACGATTAATTATGGGAGGGAGAAATGAAAAAGATCATAGGCCTCGTAGGCCTGATATTCATTTTCTCATTCGCAATGCTGGCGCAAAGAGGGGGTGGCGGAGGACAGCGAGGAGGAGGCGGACAACGGGGCGGGGGCACTGTGGGTGGCGGGCACATCCCAGCTCATGGTCCCACGCCGGTACGAACTCCACCGCCGAGCCGCGGGACACCACCGGCAAAGACGTCTCCGGCGCCGACGCGCGGCAATGCCGGCAATCAACAGAACGAACCGAAGAAAACTTATCAAGATCAACCCGGGCATCCGCAGGCACCTCACGTCCACGCAAATGGGAAGAGCGATACATGGGTGGGACACGACACCGGGCGCAATGATCAGAACTACCACCTCGACCACCCCTGGGAACACGGCCACTTCGGAGGCGAGATCGGACCAGGCCATATCTACCGTATCGAAGGAGGAGGCAGGGACCGATTCTGGTTTGGCGGCTTCTACTTTTCAGTTGCGCCCTATGACTACGACTATTGCGCCGACTGGCTCTGGGGCACAGACGATATCGTGATCTATGACGACCCGGACCATGTGGGATGGTATCTGGCCTACAACGTGAGGCTGGGCACGTACTGTCACGTCATGTATCTGGGGACCAGCTAAAGAAAGAGCTGACGAGACTTAGAACCTTCAAAGGATAAGGATGCTGGGCGGCGCGTTTCCGCCCAGCATTTTTTTGTTGCCCACCTCCACTTGAGCGGCTCCATGAGTATGCTGTCGTCAGCCCACTTGAGAGTTTCTGAAAATCATCGGGTGAGGAGGCTGCCCTGGTCAAGCCCAGTAGGAACGGTCAAGCGTTCGGTACTGGATCGCCTCGCCCAAATGATTCGGTTCAATGCCAGAGGCGCCGTCGAGGTCGGCGATGGTTCGGGAGACTTTTAGGATACGGTCATGGGCACGAGCGGAAAGGCCGAGACGCGCTATAGCGCTTTCGAGGAGCTTTTCGCCCTCTGCGGAAATGGCGCAGTGCTTGCGGATGAGGCGCGGAGGCATTTGTGCGTTGGAGTAGATTTTTTCTCCCGCATAGCGGGCAAGTTGCAACGCGCGGGCTTTGATGACGCGCTCGCGCACGGCAGCCGAGCTTTCCACTTCTGTTGTGGCGCGCAGCTCCTTGTACTTCACGGCCGGGATTTCGATATGGATGTCGATGCGGTCGAGGAGCGGGCCGGAAATTTTGGAGACGTAGCGAGCGATTTGAGGCGGCGTGCAGCGGCAGGCACGTGTAGGATCGCCGAAAAATCCGCAGGGGCATGGATTCATGGCCGCAGCGAGCATGAAGCGCGAAGGGAAAGTGACGGACATGGAAGCGCGGGCAATGGTAACGGCGCCCTCTTCGAGGGGCTGGCGAAGGACTTCGAGGACATTGCGCTCGAATTCCGGGAGCTCGTCGAGGAACAGGACACCGTTGTGGCCTAGAGAGACTTCGCCCGGGCGCGGGACGGCGCCGCCGCCGATGAGTCCCGCATCGCTGATGGTGTGATGCGGAGAGCGGAAGGGACGCGTGCCGACCAATCCGCGCGAATCTTCCAGCACACCCGCGACGCTGTGGATGCGCGTGGTTTCGATGGCCTCCTCAAGCGACATGGGCGGCAGGATGGTGGGAATGCGCTTGGCGAGCATGGTTTTTCCCGCGCCGGGCGGGCCGAGCAACAGGATGTTGTGAGCGCCGGCGCAGGAAATCTCCAGCGCGCGCTTTGCGGCCATTTGGCCGCGGACGTCGCGCATGTCCACGGAGTATTGCGCGGCCTGGGAAAGGATTTCCAGGGCGTCGCAGCGCACGGGAGAAAAAGATTCGGGCGCATTAATTAGATCCACGGCTTGAGGGAGAGAGCGCACGGCGAAGACGTCTATGCCTCCCACGACTGCGGCTTCGCGAGCGTTCGTTTCGGGCACAACTACATTTTGGACGCCGCGTTCGCGTGCAGCGATGGCGGCGGAGAGCGCGCCGCGGACGGGACGCACGCCGCCGTCAAGGGAAAGCTCGCCCAGGAAAACAAATTTATCGAGCGCCTTGCCGAAAAAAACTCCCTGGCAACCGAGGATTCCGAGCGCCATGGGCAGATCGAATGCGGAGCCTTCCTTGCGGATATCCGCGGGGGCCAGATTTACGGTTACACCCAGAGGCGAGGGAAAATCAAAGCCGCAGTTCTTCAGGGCGGCCTTGATGCGTTCGCGGCTTTCTTTCACGGCGATGTCCGGCAGGCCAACAACGTTGAACTCATTCATGCGGCCCGAACCGACGTCCACTTCGGTTTCGACGAGGTAAGCGTCGATGCCAAAAACTGCGGCACTGAAACTCTTGAATAGCATGGAGTGAAGGAGGGGCCGGCTTGGAGCGGCCGAAGGAACCGGTCATGCTCAAGGGGGCCGCCCGGAGGCGGCCGTTCGCAGGCGCCTGGTCGGTGAAAAGATAACTCAAATGGCAATAAAAGGCTAATACAATGGGGGCGTTGCACGTTCGACAACGGAGACGCGCTTGGGCGGGCCTGCACGGCGGAGTCGGATAGAATTCACTGACGATGACAAGCCCGGCCATCGAAACAAAAGATCTTGGAAAGATTTACCGGACAATGCTAGGTAAGTACGTCCCCGCGTTGAACGGCGTATCCCTGCGCGTGGAACGCGGGACTGTGTTCGGGCTGCTGGGGCCCAATGGCGCGGGGAAAACTACTCTACTGAAAATACTACTTGGACTTGCGCAGCCGACGAGCGGCACGGCGCGGTTGCTGGACAGCCATCCGGGCAATACCGCAATGCGGCGAAAAATTGGATACCTTCCCGAATCGATGCGAATTCCTGATTACATGAGGGCGAATCGCTTCATGTGGTACATGGGACGGCTGAACAGAGTCCCCGCGAACGTGTTAAAGAAACGAATACCGGAATTGCTCGAGCGGGTCAGCCTGGGCGGAGTGAAAAAGCCGGTAAAAGCGTATTCCAAAGGAATGCAGCAGCGGCTGGGACTGGCGCAGGCCATGTTGAATGATCCGGAGCTATTGTTTCTGGATGAGCCAACCGACGGGCTCGATCCGGTGGGGCGAAAAGAAGTACGCGATTTGGTGCAGCATCTGCGCCATGAGGGGAAAACGATATTCCTGAATTCGCACATGCTGTCGGAAGTGGAGCTGGTGTGCGACCACGTCGTGATTCTGAACCAGGGATTAGTGGCGCGGGCGGCGACACCGGAGGAATTCACGCGGGGGACGGGTGAATATCAGGTGCGTGTGGCGGAAGCGAGCGATGCAGTGCGAGCCGCGGCGGCCACGATTGCAACCACGGGAGATTGGCGCGGGACTACGCTGCACTTCAAGCCGCGCGATCGGGCTCAATTGAATGCTCTGTTGGATAAGCTGCGAAGCGTCCCCGTTGAAATCGAATCCATCGAGCCTGTGAAATTCTCGCTGGAACAATTCTTTATGCAAGTAGTCTCCGGGGGGAATTCGTAATGTACGCGTCGTATCTCAATTCCTTGATGGAGGCTTTCTCGCGGCGTATGGGGCTGGTGCTGGTCGGCTTTGCGGTAACGTGGGCCGTGGTTTTCAATTGGTTAGTTCATTTCATTCCGCTGAACGATGGCTCGACCATGGTTTACCTGGGTAAGCGCATGATGGGCCCTGGATCGTTGGCCCAGCCGGCACTGCTTGGGATCGGAGCGGAAATTACGGGCGGCTTATTCTGGATGTTGCTGTCCATACTGGCAGCGGCGCCGCTGCTGTCGACCACGCTTGATCGCGGCTGGTTGGAGCTGACGCTCTCAAAGGGAACTGCCCGTTGGAGGGTGTTCCTGGGGCGCTACCTGGGCGGATGCACACTTTACCTTGCTTCCGTTGTGATTGCTTGCACCCCGCTGGAGGTCCGGTTTTGGTGGAATACAGGGATCGGGCCATGGCCGCTATTGGTTGCTATGCTGATTCAAACCTTCATCTTTGCATCACTCCTGTCGCTGGCGGCGCTGGCTGCGCTGCCGCAGATGGGCCCGGCGCCGCCGATTCTTTTGAGTTTGATGGTCGCAATACTTGCTCCGGTGCTGGCAGCCAGAAAAATTGGCCTGTACCAAATTTTGACTTCCAATTGGTCTCGGGGGCTGATCGATTGGATGTATCGCATTTTGCCAAAAACACATGAGCTACAAGGAGCGAGCACGATTTTCATACGAGATCGCGTGATTGAGTCATGGTTTCCATTCTGGTCGACTGGCATTTTCATGGCCGTGATGATAGCCCTCGCATTGTGGCTGCTGCATCGCAAGTCGCTTTAACTACTCCACAGATTTCGAGATGAACGGATTCCTGCTTCTTTACAGAGATTGCCTGCCGGTATAGAGTGAAACCACTGCACGATTCTGCTGGAGGAAATTGCCGAAAGAGGATTGCCGATGCTCCTTTTGATTCTGGCCATACCGATTTTGCTGCTCGTATTCGTGATCGCGATGTACAACGGGCTGGTGAGGCTGCGCGTGCAGTGCGACAACGCGTGGTCGGATATTGATGTGCAGCTCAAGCGCCGTTATGACCTGGTGCCCAATCTGGTGGAAACGGTGAAGGGCTACGCGGGGCATGAAAAGGGAACGCTGGAGGCCGTGGTGCAGGCGCGGAATTCGGCGATGTCCGCGCAGGGGCCGGCAGCGAAGGCCGACGCGGAAAACATGCTGACCGGCGCATTGCGGCAAGTGTTCGCGTTGGCGGAGGCATATCCTCAGCTTCGCGCAGTGGAAAGCTTCACGCAACTGCAGAATACGCTGACGCAACTGGAAGATACGATTCAGAGCGCGCGGCGCTACTACAATGCCGTCGTGCGTGACCTCAATACGAAAATACAGGTGTTCCCTTCCAACGTCATCGCCGGGATGTTCAATTTCAAACCGCGAGAGTTCTTTGAAGTGAGCGCTCCGGCCGAACGCGAAGCTCCCAAGGTGAGTTTCGGGGCACCCACGGCTCCCACGGCATAGGAATGAAACGCACGAGCCGAAAGAAAGCCTTCAGGCACAGTTTGCGTTGCACGCTTGCGCTCATATTGATTTTGAGCGTGGCGGGAGTTGCGCTCGCGCGCACGCTGACCATCCAGAGCTTCAAATCCGAAATAACTGTGATGCCGGACGGTACCGTGGACGTCACGGAGACAATCGTGGCTCATTTCGCGGGGGCCTGGAACGGCCTTTACCGCACGGTTCCCATCGAATATGAAACAGCGCAACATCTGAATTATTCGCTGTTCCTCACCCCGATCAGCGCGACCGATGACGCTGGAAACAAATTGCGATATGAAACCAGCAGGGCCAATGGATACCTGAAATTCAAAATATATGTTCCCGACGCGACGGATGTCACGCGCACGATCGTTCTTCATTACCGGGTGAGCGATGCGCTGCGGTTTTTTGAGGACCACGACGAACTCTACTGGAATATCACGGGAAATGATTGGGACTATCCGATCCAATCCGCTTCCGCGGATGTGATGCTGCCAAGCGGGGTGACGGGTCTTCATGCCCTGGCGTTCACCGGGACCTATGGATCGCAATCGCAGGACGCGCGGGTTGAAACGTCGGGGACGTTGGTCGCCGTGCAGATGCAGAGGCCGCTGTCGTTTCGCGAGGGCGTAACGGTCGTCGCAGGTTGGGACAAAGGGTTCGTGCGCGCGCCGACGTCCAGCGAATATGTGATCCGCTTTTTGCAGAGCAACTGGCCGCTGTTCATTCCCGTTTTCGTTTTCTTGGGGATGTTCTACCTCTGGTTCACGCGAGGGCGCGATCCGCGGCGGCGAGCCATCGCCGTGCAATATGAACCGCCCGACGGATTATCTCCCGGTGAAGTGGGCACTCTCGTGGATAACACGGTGGCGATGCGCGACGTGACGGCAACTCTGGTGGATTTGGCGGTGCGCGGGTATGTGACCATTGAAGAAAAACAAACGGAACATATGATGGGTCTCTATTCCAACAAGGCCTACACTTTTCATCTAAAAAAGCCACTTTCGGATTGGGCTGGATTGAAATCGCACGAATTGCAACTTCTTGGGGCGCTGTTCACCAGCGGAGCGATCAATGAAGTGACCCTTGCGGAATTGCAGAATAGTTTTTACAAGAACCTGCCTCCCATCAAGAATGCCATGTTGGACGCGCTGATGGAGCACCGCTACTACATGCACCGGCCGGACAATGTGAGGGGAGCCTGGATTGGAGCAGGTTTCGTCATCGGAGCCTTGATGTTGATCGGAGGAAACGCACTGGCGTCGCTTTGGGGAATGGCAGTGGCGCCTTTCGCAATTTCAGCTTTTCTGACGGGCGGAATCATCTGCGGGTTTGGATTGGTGATGAGAGCGCATACCGCGGAAGGAATGCGCGCATTGGAGAATGCGCTGGGATTTGAAGATTATCTGCAGCATGTTGAAGTGGACCGCATCAATCGCTTGGAAAAAACGCCGGCGTTGTTTGAGAAATTTCTGCCGTATGCAATGGCGTTGGGCGTCGAGAAGAAATGGGTGAGTGCGTTTGGCGATATCTGCAAGACTCCACCTTCGTGGTATCAGGGCGGCGTCTATGGACCGAATTTCTATCCGCTGTATTTTGTGAACAGCCTGAATTCCATGAGCGCGCAGGCGGCTTCAGCAATGGCCTCGGCGCCGCGCAGCGTCAGCGGTGGATCGGGCTTTGGCGGGGGCGGTGGCGGCGGGTTTTCCGGAGGCGGGTTCGGCGGCGGAGGCGGAGGGGGATTCTAGCGGGCTATTGCCCGGGTGGAGATTGTTTTGCGGGCATGGGGTGCGCAGAAAAAAACTTCCAGATGAGCTCGTTGGCGTTTAGGTCCGCGTTCGTTTTGCCGATTACGGTTTCCGGCAGGTATTGTTCGCCGCCCGGCCAGGTGTGACCTCCCTTGACGACACTGTAGAGAATTGCTTCGCTGTTGTCCTTGCATTCGCCGTAGGAGTCCACGTGAGTCTCCAAACCCCCGGGTGAATTTGCCGGAAGGGTGATCCGCGACGGTTTTCCCGTGCAATCATTTGTTTTCGCCCAAAACTTCAAAGTCTCTTTCGCGGAGAGAAGGAAGTAGCCGGCGCCGAAACCCAGACGGCCGTTGTAAGAAACGATTGGATCTGTGGTGCCGTGAATCATCAGGATGGGGACCGGTCGAAATGACCAATCGCTGCAACTTTCTGTCATCGGTTGGGGCATGGTGGCCGCGACGGGCGCGACCGCCGCGATGCGCCCGGCCAATTCGCAGGCCAACCAAAAATCCATGAAACCACCGTCGGAAAGACCAGTGGCGTAGATTCGGGAAGTATCCGCGGAATACTTCGACTCGAGCTGGTCGAGAAGTTCGTTGAAATAATATGTGTCGTGTACAGGCAGGCCTCCGACTCTCATCGCTCTCGCTCTTTCAGAATCATCCGGAAAACCAATTCCCCGGTTGCGGGGACCGATGTCACCCAGCGGCCTTACGTTTTCATTTTGAGGTGTGCTCCAGCGGGCGTCGCGGGCATTTGGATAGACAACGATGAAGCCGTGCTTGTCCGCCGTGTCGTCCAAATGCGTGAGATGAGCCATGGCGGATGCATCACCGCCTGCGCCGTGAAGCGCGAGTACCACTGGATAGCTCTTTTTTCCGGTATATCCGGCGGGCAAATGGATCTCGTAGGATCTGGGGAAGCCGTTCACCTTGACTATTTCTGTGCGGTCCTGGGCGCGAGCCGGATTCGCACACAAAAAAGCGGCGTAAACGAGAAGTATCGTGCAATTCCACAAAGCCCCACGAAGCTTCATGCCAATACTTTGGCACGGAGGAGGAAGCGAGACAAGGGTCAGGGGGAGGAAAGGGAATTCTTGGAAGGCGAAATAGATATTACGATTTCAGAATCAGATTGGGCCGAGTTTACCGACGCCGTAGGAATCGAGCAGGTCGCGAATGGCAATCACACCCTCCAGTTTATGCACATCGGCGCGGCTAACCACGGGCAAGATATCGAGACCTGCGTTGCCCATTCGATTGAGAGCCTGTTCGAGTGACTGGTCCTGGTGAACGTGGGGAAATTCGACCGGATCGACGAGATCGGCCAGTGGCCTCTCGCCCTGGTTTTCAGCCAGGTACCCATTCAACATAAGCTTGCTGATCACACCGATCACGCCTCGCTGGTCTACAACCGGCCAGGAATGGACTTCACTTGAACGCATTTGGTCGATCGCCTGTTGAACGGTCAGATTCGCGAGCAGGGTTTCCTTTGCTGGGCGCATGGCGCGTTTCACCTGGCGGCTGCTCTGCTCCATCCGAGTTTCCGCGCTGGGCAAGTGAATACCATCCTGCGTGGCCAGAATGTCATAGACAGATTCGCGCTGAAATCGAGTGGCAATAAAAAAGCTCACCAAATTCGCGATCATCAGAGGGACGATTACGGCGTAATCTCGAGTGGTCTCAAAAATCATCAAGACCGAGGTCATGGGCGTGCGAATGACTCCGGCAAAGACTGCCCCCATGCCAACCAGGGCGTAGGCGCCCGGCGTCGCGGTGTGCAAAGGGAACAATCGGTGCGCGAGACTTCCCACAATACCTCCCAGCATCGCGCCGATAAAAAGGGCGGGGCCAAAAATACCGCCGGCGTTTCCCGAACCGTAGCTTATGGTTACGGATAGAATCTTCAGAACCAGGAGGATGATCATCAACCGGCACAACATGTTGCCATTCAGGATGTCGCCCACGTAGCCATACCCGACGCCAAGGACCTGCGGATGGGCGGC
>Ga0209415_10000517_pt1 | contig 71772 bp, 73 predicted proteins | sample PeaSoiSIISIP2007_FD_187696 | JGI IMG/M metagenome (GOLD analysis project Ga0209415, IMG submission 187696) | Peat soil microbial communities from Weissenstadt, Germany - SII-SIP-2007 (SPAdes) (version 2) | ecosystem: Environmental > Terrestrial > Soil > Wetlands > Peat | place: Germany...
CAGTTCTGGTTCCCGCTGTACGTGGCGAAGGGGAGCGACCCCTCGGTCGGCGCCGGTGTGAAGGGCAAGGTGGCCATGATCGCCCGCAAGCTCAGCAGCACGGTCACCAAGTACCAGCTCACGTTTAACAGCTACCCCGTCTACGTCTACTCGGGTGACACGGGGCCGAAACAATCCAACGGCGAGCACCTCATGTTCGCCGCCGGCGACTACTGGTACCTGATCAACGCGTCCGCCACCACCGCCGCGGCGACGCCCGTACCCCCGGTGTCCGGCGGCGGCTGGTAGCCAAGCCTCGATGGCCAGGCCGGGTGGGGTGGCACTGCGAGGTCGGCCTGGCCATCGACCACGGCCGGCCTTGACGCCCCACCACCGCTCGGCCCTGACGCTCGACTACCGCTCGGCCTGGGTGAGCTGTCAGCCCAAGCACTCGACAATGGGTCGGCCCAAGGCCCCGACGAGGAGCCCGGATCAGCCAGATGACTTGATCTTGGCCAGGATCTGGGAGAGCTCTCGCGCACCAGGGGGAGCCGTGATCGGCTGCAGCGACGTCGGATAGGAGAACGTCAGAGAGAGCTGGGCGGCGGAGGTCTTGCCCCGGACTTGGAGGGGTAGAGGCGAACCGACCGTGGCGACGTCCAGCTTGCCGCCTTCACTGGAGGTGAGCTCAATCGTCGGGATACCCGCGACCGTCGGGCCGGATCCCGCGGAGAACCCCGCCGGATTGGCAGCGACGAAGACGCCGGCGAGCTCTCGCGGATCGGTCACGCCGAGGACGTGATACTCGAAGTCGTTTCCTGCCGCTGTGGTCAGTTGGATCCACTTCCCGACGACTTGAGGAAAGAGCTTCCGGCCGAGGGAGATCTCCGAGGCGTTTGGTGGCAGTGTCGAGTAGACGAGCGACTCCCAGAAGGTCCTGTTCGCGTCGATGTATAGGGTGCTCCCGATCCTCCTGAAGCTCACTGAGCCGTTGAAAGTGAAGGGCTTGGTGCTGCCGCGAACCGACAGGGACCCGCTGCTGGCGACGTGGGCACCCGCGCCGGAGGCGTCCACATTCGCGAGCACGAGCGTCGCCCCGGTGCCCGAGATCGTGCCGGAGGCCCCGACGTAGGTGGCTGTCTCCAACGCGGAGGAGGCCTTCTTGAAGATTCGGGCGACGGGGAGCTTGCCGATCCCGTTCACTCCGGCCGGAACCGCGGAACCGCAGGCCGCGGCGCCAACCGCCAATAGGGTCGTCACGACGAGCGGCAAGTGGCAACCACGACGGTTTCGTGCCTCAGGGACGGCCTGGAGTCCGGCCGGTGTGGGCATGAGGTTCCTCGTTTTGCTCGTCGAAAAGGTCCGGCGCAGCGTAGCGGTGCATGTGGCAGCGTCATACCCGCCCACGCGGAACTAACGTGAGCCTCGCATCGCAGGGAACCCGGTGAGAGCCCGGGGCTGTCCCGCAACTGTCATCGGGGAGCGACCTCCGACACGGCCACGGCCCTCACGGGCGGGAAGGCGGGAGGGAGCGGCGATCCGGGAGCCAGGAAACCTGCTAGCCGTACTCGCTCGCTTTCGAGTGGGAACGAGGTACGCGTGGACGTCGACGAGGAGTAACCGCAGGTGATCACGCTCGTGCTTGGAGGCGCTCGGTCCGGTAAGTCCGAGGTGGCCGAATCGATCCTGCTGGCCCTCAGCCACCCCGAGTCGACGAACTCCGCTGGGCCAGTGACCGGGACTAGGCCCGTGACCGGGACTGGGCCCGTGACCGGGACTGGGCCCGTGACCGGCGCTAGGCCCGTGACCGGCGCTAGGCCCGTGACCTATGTGGCGACTGCTGCCGCCTCAGACGACGACCCCGACTTCGCCCGGCGCATCGCCGTGCATCGCGCTCGGCGACCGCCGGAATGGCAGACCGTGGAGCTCGGCCTTGCGGACGATCTGGCGGGGGAGCTCGCGGGCATCGAAGGGCCCGTCATCGTCGACTCCATCGGGACCTGGGTTGCCGGCCACCCGGACTTCGCTGTGGACCTTGAGCGGCTGACAAGTTCGCTGATCGCGAGGCGGGCGCCGACGGTGCTGGTGAGCGAGGAGGTGGGTTGGGGAGTCCACCCATCGAGCAAGACGGGACGCGCATTTCGGGATGCGGTTGGCACCGTCAACAAGCGGCTCGCGGACGTGAGCGGGAACGTGCTGCTCGTCGTCGCCGGCCGCGTGCTCGAGCTGCCTCGTGCTCACCGGCCACATCCGGGGAGCCTCGGGTGAGCGGAGGTTGGCGGGGGGCGGCCGGTTTCCTGACCGTTGTGGCGAAGCCGACGTCGCCCGACGCGCGAGCCTTTGTTTGGTTCCCGGTTGTAGGAGCCCTGCTGGGTCTGGTTCTCGGTCTGCTGTGGTGGGCTGTCGGTCACGTCTTCGGCTCGCTCGTCGTCGCGGCCCTCGTGATCGCCGCCGATCTTGTGCTGTCCGGGATGCTGCACGTCGACGGCCTGATCGACAGTGCCGACGGGCTGCTTCCGCACCTCGAGCGAGACCGCCGCCTCGAGGTCATGGCCGAGCCGGGCGTGGGTGCGTTCGGGATCGGCGTCGCCGGAGCGGTCCTCCTTGCGCGCTTCGCTGCCGTCGCGTCACTGGCGCTGACCCGGATCTCGGCGTCCTTGCTCGTGTTCGGCGCGCTCTGGTGCGCCTCGCGATCACTCATGATCCTCGGTGCGGTCGGGCTCCCGTACGCGCGGGCCGGCGAGGGCGGCGGACTCGCGACGGCGTTCCTGCCCGACGGGGATGCCTCGAAACGTCGCGTGACCGCAGCGGGGTTCGTCGGGCTCGGGGCCTCTGCGGTCGCCTTGGTCGCCTGGCGACCGGTTGCTGGCTTGGCCGCCTTCGGCGCAGAGCTCGCCGGCGGCGCCGGAGTCCTCCTGCTCGCGCGACGGCGGATCGGCGGCTTCACCGGAGACGTGCTCGGCGCCGTTGGCATGATCGCAGAGACGCTCGGCTTGATCGTTGCCGCCGCGAAGTGGTGAGGCGCGCAGGGTCCCGCCGGAGCAGGGTGCCTCGGTCCACTCGTCGGGCCGCATCCGCCGCGCTCGCGCTCGCGCTCGACGCGCTCGCTGGTGACGGCCCGCTTCGCCCCCACCCTGTCGAAGTTTTCGGCAGTGCGATGGAACGTCTCGAAGCGCGCATGTGGCGTGACGAGGTCAATGCCGGCCTGGCCTACGCCCTAGCCGGGTGGCTCGCCGCCGGCGGCGTCGGCTTGCTGCTCGAGCCCGTTCCCGGCGGGCCGCTCGTCGCCGGTTATGTCGCAATCGGTGGACGGGGGCTATGGGGAACGGCACGCGCGGTCGCAGGCGCGCTTGGGGCGGGAGATCTCGCGTCCGCCCGGAGCTTGCTGCCTTCGCTCGTCGGCCGCGACCCCTCAGAGCTCGACGACGCTGAGGTCGCGAGGGCCGTGGTGGAGTCCGTCGCCGAGAACACGGTCGACGCGATCGTGGCCCCTGCGCTCTTCTTGGCGCTCGGCGGCGCGGCCGGCGTGTTGGCCTACCGGGCCGCGAACACGCTCGACGCCATGGTGGGGCACCGAGATGCCCGCTACGCGCGCTTCGGATGGGCAAGCGCCCGGGGCGACGACCTCGCGAACCTTGTGCCAGCGAGATGCACCGCTGTGCTCGTGGCGTGCCTGCGGCCTCGGGCTGCGGGCGCCGTGTGGCGAGCAGTGCGTCAGGATGCGCCGGCTCACCCGTCGCCGAACGCAGGCGTGGTGGAGGCTGCGTTTGCCGCCGCGCTCGGGCTGCGGCTCGGCGGCGAGATCCGTTACGGCGAAAGGGTGGAGTCGAGGCCGCCGCTCAACGCCGAGGCGGGACGTGCCGCGGCTGCCGGCGACATCGAGGCGGCGGTCAGGTTGTCCGAGCAGGTCACGTTGCTCCTCGGTGCAGTTCTCGGCGGATTCGCTGTAGGTCGGATAGCCCGATCGCGGCGGGCCGGATCGCCGGATCGGGGGCGGGCCGGATAGCCCGATCGCGGCGGGCCGGATCGCCGGATCGGGGGCGGGCCGGATGCGGTCCCGGCTGACCGCTGACCACCGCTGGCGCGGGCCGGGTCAGGTCGCCGGGACGGGGTGGAGCTCGGCCAGGTCCCAGTAGGCGGTGAGCTCGTTGATCAGGCCCTCATCGTTCACCGTGACGACGTCGAAGCCTTCGAAACCGAATCTCTCGCCATTGCCCCCCTCGACCGTGATGGCGAAGATGAACACGGCGCGATCGCCGCACGCGACCAGTTTCTCGGGGAGGAAAGCGAGCGGCGTGCCGAGAGCGAAGACTCCGTCCCAGAACTGGGATATCGCTTCGCGTCCGACGTGGGCCGGGGAAGGGTAAGGGTCGACGACGGTCGCGCCCTCGCTGAAGCAGGCGAGGATGCCGTGTTTGTCGGCTGCGCTCACGGCAGCCGAGTAGCGCTCGACGGCTGCCTTGACCTGGTCGTTGGTCGGCACTGCAATCAGACGCCGGTGGCGTGGAACCCGCCGTCGACGTGGATGATCTCTCCGGTTGTACGTGGGAACCAGTCCGAGAGGAGCACCACGCACGCCTGGGCGACCGCCTCGGAGTCGCGGACGTCCCAGCCCAGCGGCGCCCGCGCGTCCCACACGTTCTCGAAGTGCTCGAAACCGGGGATCGACTTCGCCGCCAGCGTACGGACCGGGCCCGCTGCGACCAGGTTGACCCGGATGCCGCTCGGCCCGAGGTCCCGGGCGAGGTAGCGGGCGAGCGATTCGAGCGCCGCTTTGGCGACGCCCATCCAGTCGTAGCCCGGCCACGCGACCGTGGCATCGAAATCGAAGCCGACGATCGAGCCTCCGCCCGCGGCCCGCCGGAGGAGGGGCGCGAACGCCGCAGCGAGGACCTTCAGCGAGTAGGCGGACACCTCGAGGGTCGTCGCCACGTCCTGCCAGTCGGCCGGGAGGACGCCACTCCCGAGGCAGCTCTCCGGCGCGAAGCCGATGGCGTGCACGACCCCGTCCAGCACGCCCCAGCGCGCCTCGAGCTCGCTGGCTACCCGGTCCGCCTGCTCCGCGACCGTGACGTCGAGCTCGTAGATCTCGACCGGTGCCGGGAGCTTGCGAGCGACCCTGGTCGTGAGCGGCAGACCCCGACCGAAACCAGTGAGTGCCACCTCGGCACCTTCGGACTGGGCGAGGCGTGCCGCGCCGAAGGCAAGGGAGTCGTCAGTCAGCACTCCGGTGACCAGGATGCGCTTGCCTTCGAGTATCCCCACGGTTCCTCCGTAGCGTCAGATTGCTGGTATGCCTGCCCAAGGCACCGTGAGGCTACTTCTCCACGACCACCGAATGGACGACCTCGACGAACCGGTGGGCGATCCAGGCGGCGCGCTGCGACCAGACCGCCATCTCCCGCTTGGCCTGCGCTGCGACGTCAGAGAGCTGCACGCCTTGACGCTCCATGACGTGACCGATGGTGGCGAGCCACCCGGCGATCATCTCCTCGCTGGCCTCCGGATGAAACTGCAGCCCCCAAGCGCGTGCGCGGATCCGGAAGGCCTGAAGGGCGTACTCGGAGTGGGCGAGCGCGACGGCGCCGTCGGGGAGCTCCGCTGCATAACTGTGTGCCTGGAAGGCCTCGAATTGGGCGGGCAACCCGGCCAGCAACGGGTCCTCGGTAGCGTTGTCCGTGAGCGAGACCTGCCAGTAGCCATACTCCGCGTAACAAGCGGCGGTCCTCCCGCCTGCTGCCTCGGCGAGGAGCTCGGCTCCGAGACAGATGCCGAGAACCGGCAGATCGCGGTCGAGCGCGTCGCCAAGGCTGGATCGGGTCACCGAGATCGCTTCGGCGTCGTCGACCGGATTGGCGAGCCCTGGCAGCGCGATCACGCCGGCGTGATCGGTGACCTCGACCGGTTCACGCCCCGCGAAACGGATGTCGAGCTCCGCGCCTGCCTCCCGCAGCGGAGCTTCCAGGAGGCCGAGCCCCTTGTCGCCGTCGTGCTGGATCACGAGAAGCCGCATGAGCGTGATGCCTACGCTAGCGACACGCGGACCGGCATCGACTTGATGCCGTTGATGAAATTGGACCGCACGTGACGGACCGCACCGGTGAGCTCGACGTCAGCGACCCGGGCGAGCAGCTCCTCGAACATCACCCGCAGTTCGAGGCGCGCGAGCCAGGCGCCGAGGCAGAAGTGCGGGCCGCCCCTGCCGAAGGTGACGTGCTCGTTCGGCGTCCGGGTCACATCGAAACGATACGGGTCCTCGAACACGGCCTCGTCCCGGTTGGCCGCCGCGAACCACATGACGACTTTGTCCCCGTCGCGGATCGTCTGGCCGTGCAGCTCGACGTCGCGCATGGCCGTGCGGCGAAACTGGTAGATCGGCGTCGCCCATCGGAGGAACTCTTCCACCGCCACCCCGATCAGCTCTGGGCGCTCGTGGAGGAGGTGGAGCTGGTCCTTGTAGGTCGTGAGCGCAAGCATGGCGTGGCTGATGGAGTGGCGTGTCGTTTCGTTGCCGGCGACCATGAGCAAGAGGAAGTAGTTGTCGTAGTCACGCTGGCTGAGCGGTACCCCGTCGTGCGGAGTGTTGTTCACGAGCTTGCTGACGAGGTCGGTGCCCTTGCCGCCGCGACGCTCGGCTGCCAGGCGCCGGCCGTACTCGTAGGCCTCCAGTGCGGCCGGGCTACGAAACGGCAGGTTGCGGTACGGCTCGCTCTCCGGCGAGTCCGCGAGGACATCGGTGTAGTCCGGGTCGGTATTGCCGAACATCCGGTTGCCCCACGAGATCAGCGTGTCGGCGTCCTCGTCCGGCACGCCCAACAGCCGCGCCAGAACGCGGATGGGGAAGTCGGCGCTCACCTCCTTCACGAAGTCGAACTCGCTTCTGGAGAGCGCGGCGTCGAGGGTCGTAGCGGTGAGGCCGCGGAGGAACGTTTCGTAGCCGCTCAGGCTGCGAGGTGTGAAGTCCCGCTGCAGCAAGCGGCGGAGCGCCGCATGGCGCAGCCCGTCGGTGTCGATCAATGACTTGCGGATCTCCAGCTGCTCGGGGTCGAGCTCCTCAAGCGACACCGCGCCCCGCTCTGAGGAGAACGTGCGGTCGTCCCGGTCGACCGCGACGACGTCGGCATGGCGGGTGAGCGACCAGAACCCGTGGTTCGGGGGCGGCTCGGGGTTCCAGTGAACCGGCGCGTGGTGGCGCAGGTACTCGAAGTCGTCCCAGGGAGGCCCATCGACGAACGAGTCGAGGTTCGAAAGGTCGATGTCCGAGCGCCTCAGCCCGGGGTTGCCGGTCGATTCAGCGGTGCTCACCTTGCTCTTCGTGGGCGTGCTCAGATCTTTCCCGCGTAGGGCAACGCCGAGGTCGTGTTGATCCAGGCGGCCACACCGTTTCCGACACTCAGGTCGTAGCTGTCGACGGCGAGGAGCGTTGGCGCCCCGGTCGGCAGGCTCAACCCGTAGAGCGAGGTGCCCGTCCCGGTGTACGTCGTCACACCGATGTCGGTCGAAGACAGCACGACAGCCACGATAATGGTCGGGTCGGGGTTCTTGATGTTCTTCACGCCGCCGCCGGTGACGTTTTCCCACGAGGCCACGTAGCCCTCGCCAGTGTTCGAGCCATACTGGTAACCCCAGGCGATGTAGTCACCGCCGACCCCGAGTCCGGTGACGGTCCCCACCGTGGCGCCCGCCTCCTTGAGCGGCGGGGAAATCGTCTTCGGCGAGGACAGCGAGCAGCTGGGAATCACCTCGTAGACCCCGCCCGCCTTGGACACGTAGACCAGCCTCGCGCCCGAGGTCGCGTTGCCGAGCGCGTAGTCGACGTTGTCCGAGGAGAGCGTGCAGGTGTGACCCGTCGCCAGGTCGAGGAGGCTGAAGCTGGGCGTGCAGCTGATGGGCCCCCCCGCTTCGAAGAGGACGTAGTTGCCCGCGATCGCCACTTCTGGGCCCATCCCGGGGCCGGCGAACGAACTGCAGTAGAAGTAGTTGGCGTCTGAGTTGATCTGCTTGATCTTTCCGTTGTCGTAGAGGGCGAGGCCCATGGGGTCGGTCGCAGGCTGCTTCAGGTAGTCGCTGTAGACGACCTCGGAGCCGGCGTTCGACAGGCTGAGGCCGAACGCGCTCGCGTCTGCCGCGACGAACCCCGACTGGGCGAGCAGCTTCGAGGCACCAAGGGTGATCCCGCTCCCCGCGACCTTGATCGAGCGCGTGTAGATGCCGATGCCCAACTTCGAGTTGTCCGTCCAGGCGACCGAGCCCGAGCTCAAGTCGAGCGTCGCGGCGGCGAGCGGCGAGGACGGGGCGCTCAGGAGATGCGTCGGCGTCGTCGAGGTGTCTGACAGGGCGAACAGCCCTCCCGCAGAAGAGGTGTTGTGGAGCGGGCCGTAGAGGAAGTCATCGCCGCTCGCGGTGAGCCCGTCGTCCCCGTACCCCGTCACCCGGGGCAGGGTGATTTTCGCGATGGCTCCACCGGCGGCCGGTCGGCGTTCGAGCGTGCAGGTCGCTCCCGTGCCGCAGTCCAGCCACGCCGTGGCCTTAGGCGTGACCGCCGGTGCGGGGTACCAGTACTGGGGATTGACGGGAAGCTTCGTGACGACGGCCTTGCCGCTCGGGAGCGGCTGGCGCACGACCGAGTACGTCTTGCTGGTCCCGTCGAACAACAGGCACGCCACCGCGTTCGTCGTCACCGACCCACAAGTGTAGGAGTCCTGGCCCGGGATCGTGAAGACGGTCCTCACCTTGCCGGCGTACGTGACGTACTCCGCGGTCTCAGCCGAGTTCACGAGGATCCCGTCGGGCCCCGGGGGGGAGAGAAGACTGAAGGAGCCAGGGAACGAGGCAAGGATCGACGACTTCCCCGTCGCGAGGTCGTAGTTCGCGAGCTTGCTCGGCGCCCCCTCCGTGTACTCATCGAGCAGCCATCCTGTCGGCGAGGAGCTCTCGTAACTGGCGTTGGCCGGAACCTTTGCGTGTCCCGAAGCGTTGGTGGCCAGGTCGCGGTAGAAGATCGAGGTGGTTCCGTTCGAGTATTCCTCGCCAGTCGCCATCGACCCGGCGACGGTTGGCGTCCCCTCGAGATAGGCCGGCGCCGGCGGACTGAACGCCTCGAGCGTCGTCTTGCCCGTCGCAAGGGTGTAGTAAGAGCCGTAGTTGAGCAGACCGTTGCCCCCCCGCTGAGACTCGAGGAGCAGCATCCCGCCCGACGAGGCCGACGTCGGCTGGAAGGAGTCGTAGAGGCCGCCTGTCTCGCCCGCGTTGATCCGGAACGCCTTGACACCGTGGGGGAGCACGGCCGGGCGACTGCTCGAGGCGGCTACCGTGACGGGGACCGCGAGAACGAGCGCGGCGGTGACGAGGGCGATCGGGGCGCTGAGAAGCGTGAAGCGCCGCCAGCTCATTCGCTCGGAGCTCGAGGCTGTATTGACGCCCCGTCGGGATTGTTCATCGCTCAGCCGGGTTTGCTCGTCGCGACGTTCGGAATCGAGGCCCCATGGATCGTCCGACCGCGGCGAAGATCCCGGCACGGTGTTGCCTGCCTGCATCGTGGTACCCCCCGCTCGGTGCAATTGGCGACCTTTCGCCGGCCGGCACGCGAAAGCGCCCTCGCTCGGCGGTCCCGAACATACTCGGCGGTCCCGAACATACTCGGTGGTCCCGAACATACTCGGTGGTCCCGAACATAGCGGCATACCTGATCAAGGCGCCAGCTAAGTCCGCCCAGGAGGGCGAGTTGGGCCAAACTGAGCCGGTGCCCCCGCCCGACACTCGAGCAACGGGGTTTGCGGCCCCAGCCCCAGTCGAGCGCGTGGGCTTCTCGGTCCCCGAGCGGGTGGCTCTCCTACTCGTCGGGATCGCGCCCGCCGCATTCTTGCCGAGGGCGCTCGACCGCTTCGTCTTCCCCAAACTCGCCGTCGTGGCCGCCGCGGCGGCAGTCGCGGCACTCTGCCCGCGCCGGGGCCGGCTCCCCCGTTCGGTGGTGGCACTCGTTGCCGCCGGTGCGGTGGTCCTTGCGATCTCGGCACTCGCCAGCGCCTCGCCCCTCGGTGCTCTGGTGGGCCGGAGCCCTCGCTATGAGGGCGTGTTCGTGCTGCCGGTCTACGTGGCGGCGGGAGCGGCGGGTGCCTGGTTGCTCGGGCCTGCCCGCCGGCGCAGTGCCATGCCGTGGTGGTTGCGCGTTCTCGCTGTCATGGCCGTGGCCGTCGCTCTGGAAGCGGTGCTCGAGGCGTTCGGCCTCCGACCGCTTCCGACCGACGTCGCCCGGCCCGGCGCGCTGCTCGGTAACGCCAGTGACGAAGGTGCCCTCGGCGTCCTCCTGCTCGGGCCCTTCGTTGCGGTTGCCTCACGCGTGAGAGACCTCTGGTCCATCGTCGGGGCGGTTGCCTCCACCGTCATCGTGGCGCTCTCGGCGTCGCGTGGCGCTCTCCTCGGCGCAGTCGTCGTGGTGGCGGTGCTCGTGATGCTCAGCTCGTCGAGAGGAGCGCGCCTCGTGCTGGTCGCTGGAGCGGCCGCCCTCGTGGCGGCGGCATTCGCGGTGCCAGCCACACGCAGCCGCGTGCTCGGCACGAACCCGCTAGCAGCCGGCACCGTCTCGGGACGGACGTTGCTCTGGGAGGAGACGCTCACACTCGTCGCGCACCATCCACTCATCGGTGTCGGTCCGAGCGGATACCTCGACGCGATCCCAGTCGAGCACAACCGCACGTGGCAGATCCAAGTCGGGCCGTCCAACCCCCCCGACAGCCCGCACAATTGGGTGCTCCAAGCTGCGGCTGACGGTGGTCTGCCCCTGGCTGTGCTTGCAGCCGCACTCGCCGCCGCCGTCATGTGGCGAGGCCGCCTCGCCGTCTCCGGGCAGCCCTCGCCAGCTGAGGACGCCACGTTCGCTGGGATGTGGGCCGGGCTCGCCGGTTACGGCATCGCTCTGGCGTTCGCCTTCACCTCGCCCGGTACGACACCGCTTGCTGCCTTCTTCGGGGGAGCGCTCGTCGCCCTGTCGCCTGGTCGCGCTCGCGGGGAAGTTCGCGGGGAAGTTCGCGGGGAAGTTCGCGGGGAAGTTCGCGGGGAAGTTCGCGGGGAAGTGGGCGCTTCGGACACGAGAGAGCGGCTCTCTCAAGGTGCTCGCGCCACTGACGTTGGCCGGCTCGGTTGGCTCGCCCGCTCCGCGCCACCCGGCCGCGCTGCCCGCTCCGCCCCACCCGAACGCGCCGCCCGGCTCGAGCGCTCCGCCCCACCCGAGCGCTCCGCCCCACCCGAACGCGCCGCCCGGCTCGAGCGCTTTGCCCGGCTCGAGCGCTTTGCCCGGCTCGCCACCACGGCGACGTTCGGCGCGTTGGCAGTCGTGCTCGGGTTGGCCGCCCTCGCCGAGATCCCGCTTCGCTCCGCCGTCGTCGACGTGGCGGCGGGCCACTACCAGGCCGCTCAACACGAGTTCACCATCGCCGAGGTGCTGCGGCCCTGGGACGGCGAGCTGGAGGCGACCGCTGGCCACGCCTTTGTCGTCGCCGCAGAGCAGGACGAGGAAGCGGACTTGCCGGCAGGCGTCGGGCCGCCCGCGATCCAGGCGATCGCTGACGCATTCCCTGGCGTCTCAAGCGAGCTCTCGGACTACCCAGGCTCACTCCAGGCACTCGAGGATGGAGCCGCCCTCGCTGAGCTCACCCATCGCCTTGGGCGAGCCGCAACTCTGCTCGCCCGCGCCCAAGCGCTGGCCCCATTCGACCCGGACGTGCTGTTCAGTCGCGGCAGCCTCGCCGCGACGCAGGGCCAGCTCGGGCTCGCCGTTGCCTTGCTCCGCCAAGCAGCCGGTATCTCCCGAACCGACCCGCGGCCATGGCAGGAGCTGGCTGTCGTCTACGACGAAGAAGGCCACAAGGCGCTCGCGGCAGCTGCAGCTCAACGCGCCCAGCAGCTGAGCTCAGTGGCTGGTTAGCCGGCCCCGCGCACGTGTGGCCGAGACCCCGTGCACGTGTCGGCCGAGACCCCGTGCACGTGTCGGCCGAGACCCCGTGCACGTGTCGGCACTTCTGTGGCCATAGACCACGAAACTGCCAACAGGTGGCGCAAGTGTGGTCCCCAGATCCGCCGCAACCGCGAGGCCCGGCGCACCTGTCGGCACTTCTGTGGCCATAGACCACGAAACTGCCAACACGTGCCTCGCGCTCCAAGGCCCGCACCCGGGCCACCAAGGACGTAGGGCCACGCGGCACCATCACGCCACCGGGACCTGACCTTCAGCGCGGTGCCTCGCCGAGCAGCTAAGTCTGCGCTCTGAGTGTGAGGGTCCGATAGAGCGCCGAGGTCTCGGGATGGATGCCGAGCAGCGGGTCACCCTCGAGCTCGAGCGCAAGCGCGAGGCTCCGGAGCGCCGCGTCTACGCCTCCGCGGTTGCCGAGCCCGTCCGCCGCCCGCATCAACAGCCGGTAGAGCCGCTCGTCCCAGGGTGAGACAAGCAGCCCCTGGAGCGCCGCCCAATGCGCGAGATCGGGCTTACCGCGGCCGAGCGAGTACTCGCCGAGCCGACACGCGACACCGACCACCGAGGCCTCGACGGCGGCCACGTAGCCCTCGAGTTGAGCCCATTCACCCCTGTCGAGGCCGTCGAACGGTCGGCCCCGGACCAGAGCGAGGGCTCTGCGCCATGAGTCCGCGCCACATCCCTCGGAGGCGAGGTCCCGGAATCGGTCCCAATCGGTCTCGGCCTCGACGATGAGATGGCGCTTGCCCTGCTTGCGGAGACGGGGCCGGCCGTCGCTCGCGAAACCGAGCGCCCTTCTCGCTTCGGAAAGCCGGTTCGCGAGGGTCTGGAGCGGGACCCGCCTCTCCGGCCAGAGAGCTGTCGCGAAAGAATCGGTGGTGGCGCCTTCTGGATGCATGGCGAGGAACGTGACGAGCTCAGTCAGCCGTCTTCGGTATCTGAAGGACTCCGGAGCGCCGTTGATCTGGACACTACCGAGGACCGCGACCTCGAGTGGGAGGATCTGCGGTGCGATGGGTCTGGTCTCGTGGTCTCCCTCATCGGAACCGGGCAGCGATTGCCGTAGCTTCCGCGACGAGGCGAAGGGAGCATAGACCCGGGTTCCGACGAGCTCCGGCGCAGGGAGACGGCGTCCATCGCCGAATGTGAGGGCAGGTAAGCCAGTCGTTTCCTCGACAAGCTCCCACAGGCAAAGCGCGCCTTCCGCGCTCGCGCAGCACAGGATCCCTGCGCCATCTGTCTGCTCACAGAAACGGACAAGCTCAGCGAGCACCGGATCCGCCGGGTCACTTGCCCATGGCGGCAGGACCACGCAGATCGACGTCGGGGCCGGCCCGCTCATAGAGCGGACCGTGAGGTCGTCGAGCGCAGCGGCCACGTCCGGCGCGTACCGGGCACCCTCGATGTGCGGCATCCTCCGATCGAACGCGACCAGGATGAGGTTCTCGAGATCGGACCACCGCCGACCTCCGAGCTCGACGGCGACATCCGCGATCTTCACGCCTACCTCGTGCGGGGCTCCCTTGAGGATGGTCGATCCGACGGCCACGAGGTCGACGAGGACGCGCCGACCGTTGTTCTCCGACAGCGTGACCAGGGCCGCTTTGCGTGAGGCGCTTGCGAGTGCCGGTGTGACAGGGAGAGCAGCGATGACACGCGAATCGCGCGGCAATCTCCACGACTGGGCGGTCCGGCCCTGATCGAATGGCCACGGCGGCGGCTCCGACGTCGGCAGGTGGACCGTGATGGCATCCGGATCTAGCTGGAGGAGTTCTGGCGCTACGCCCATCCCAAGCGACCGGAGCGCCTCAGCGGCCACGCCGAGGGCGACGCGGCTCCATTCGGAATCCTCGAGATGCACAGGCAGCCTGGCGCGGCCGCCAGGTCGCGGCGGCGGAACCAACGAGGCCTGCCCACCGGGGCCCGGCTCGATCGAGGCGGAAAGCCGGTCCGGCGCGGGTGACTCAGCGGCAGAATCGGTCCCGTCGGCGCCCCCGGCCGTCCCGTCGGCGCCCCCGGCGGTCCCAGCGGCGCCCCCGGCAGTCCCGTCGGCGGAATGCGCTGGGGCGGCCTTTTCGTCCGGTTCAGCGGGGGCCTCGAGCTCCGGATCCGCACGAGAAGCGAGGAGCCAGCGTCGCTGGACCTTGAGGAGTCCGCTGAGCGCAAGCACGCTCGTCGGATGCGCTACTGAGCTCTCAGGCGGGTCTCGTTGATCACGATCGGGGGCGCTTGCGATCGGCGAGCTCATGGCGGCTCCTACATCGGGTCGCACGTGGCCGGCCGTGCGACCGCGGAGTCGGGCGGGGCGGGTCTCATTCTGGCGGGCTCGCCTGCAACGAGCGGTTCCCGCCGTGTGTCGGTCTGCCGCCCATCATGTCAAAGCGCCGTTCGGACGGCACGGCCGAACGGCCGGGCATCGCGCCAGCTTCGAGATTGTGGATCGCAGGGCCAAGCACGCCCGGGGCTCGCGTCATGGCCTAACCGACGACCGCGGTCGCCGCGGCCGAGGCCGACACCGGGAGGGCGCTGATCCCCACGAGGGCGAGCAGGGGAGTGGGAAGCAGGAACCGGACGGTCGTCACGACCACGGTGCCGGCGACCGTTGCCGAGCCCGGATGTCCCGACGCGGCCATGTAGCGCTCGGCGGTCGCGATCGCGCTGGCGACTTGGACGGCCGTCAATCCCCCATGCAAAGAGGAAGCGGACAGTTGCACGGCGCCTGCGCGGGCGGCTTGCTCTGCTTCGCTGAGGGCAGTTTCTCGCGCGTTCAGGACGCGGCCGCCGTCGACCACGAGCGCGAGCAGTGCGACGAGCGCGACGCACAGCAGCATCACGAATGGAGTTACCGCGCCGAGCTCCGGCGAGCTCGCCCTTCTCGAGGATGCCGTAGGCCGGGTTGTGGCCGTCACCCCACCTCCCGGTAGAGCTCGATTCCGGCGCCAGCATGGCTGGAAAGCGTCACCGAACCGGGGAGCCCCGCTAGTCCGAGGCTGACGAGCTTGACTCCACACTGGATCTGGACCGAGACGTAGCCGCCGGCTGTGAACTGGGCTACGTCGGAGGTCATCGAGTACGGGCCGCATCGAAGTCCATCGCGGGAGATCTCGTAGCTCGCCGCGGCCGATGCCCGCGCTTGTGCTACCGAGGCTGTCGACGAGATGGCGGCAGATTCGACCGCCGCCCGAGCCGCATCTCCGACCTGCAACTGGGTGTTGACGAGGCGTCCACCGAGCAGGAGCACCAGTGCGAACAGAACGAGTAAGGGCGTCAGGATCACGATCTCGGCGGCTGCCGAGCCCGGGTCCGACCGTCGAGACCTTCGTGTCGCCCGCATCGGCAGACCGGCAGCTCCCGGTCGACCCGGTACGCGTGGCACGCTCATCCCGATGCCCGGAACTGCTGATCAGGGGCCGCAGACGTCGCCGAGACGAGGAGACGGACGCCCGGCAGCAGGGACGGCACGGCACCCGTTGCCGAGAGTGACCCGATCCCGCTGCCGAGAGACTCCACCGAGACGTTCGGATGCAAAACGAGGCCGCTCGCAAGTGCGGCGAGCTCCCGCAGCACTACGTCGCGTGCAGCGAGGCGGGTTCCGCCCTCGGCCCGGAGCGCTGCGCCCCCTTCAGCAACCGAATCTGAGACGGCGTAGGAAGCCAGTGCCCAGAGTGCGAACTGCATGCCGACAGTGATGAGGAGGATGAGGAGAGGCAGGATGACCACGAGCTCGGGCGTGCTCGAGCCGCGATCACCATGCCTGCCCGCTCGGTGGCGGCGCCGGGCGTCGGTGCTCATTTCGCCCCCGAGATCTCACGTGAGATGTTGGTTGCGTCACCCGTGACGGCCTTGGTGATCAGGGCGCCGACCGCGATCGCCAGGGCCACGAAGATGCCCACGATGACGACCTTCTCGGCGATGTCACCGCGCTCGGGTTCGAGGCGCGCCTCGGCCATCCGGTATCGGAGGGCGTCGACGAGAAACAAGATGACCTGGATCTCGGACACTGGCTGGATGCTCCTTGGGTCAGGCCCGGGTTCCGGGCGCCTTCTGTCTGAGCCCGGATTGCCGGGCGGCCGGGTGAGGCCGAGGCCCCACCGATGCGGTGCGAGCGGTTGCCGTTCCGGCGGTTCGCCGGCGGACGCCCGGGTTACAGGACCCGCGACAGCGTCACCCCGGCGGGATACATGAGGAACACGACGAAGCCGAGCATGAGCACGATGGCGGGCAGGAAGAGACGCTCCGTGGTCGCGTTCGCCCTCCCTTGGGCGTCGGCCAACTGCCGGCGGCGTAGCGAGGCAGATTTGGCGCTCAGGCTGGCGCGGATCCGCGCACCTTCGGTGCCGGCGAGCCGGAGGCTGGCGGCGAGCTCCTCGAGCTCGTTGACGCCGAGCTCGGCTCCGAGTTGGCCGAGAGCTTCCCACGGCGAGCGACCGGCGTGACGAGCTCGATCGAGCGCGCGCCGGATGCGGAGAAACGAAGCCTCTCCGGCAACCGAACTCGCGGCCTCCAGCGCGCTCTCGATCCCCATGCCGCCCGCCTGAGCGAGGGCGACCAGTTCGAGCCAGCACCCCAGGGAGCGGACGAGATCCTGGCGGGCGGTGACCGCTGCTCGCCGGACGAGCAGCGATGGCGTGGCAGCTCCGACTCCTCCTACGACGACGCACACGACGGGTAGGAGTGAGATCGGTGCACGAAGGCCCAGGCCCTCCGTCACGGTGTAAACGATCGCGGGCGCAGACCCGCCCGCGATCGCACCAAGGGCTGTAGCGACCGCAAGTGACTCCTCTGACCGGCCGAGGACCGCGAGATCGGGGTGCAGTGGCTTGAAGGCACCGCTGAGTCGTAGGAGCTTCGTGAGCCCTTTGCCCTTCGATGTCAGTTCTGACGGTCGGCGCCGCAACATGCCGGCCGCTAGTGCCACGACACCCAAGCCGCCCCCGATCCCGAGCAACACCAGAGACTTCATGTCGCGGGCTCCGTCACGAACAGGCGCGGCACCGGACTTGGCCTGACCATAACGGCCATCAACCAGATCCCGAGACCGAACAACCCGCCGACGACTGCCAGGACGACCTGGCCGCCGGCCGAGCGGTAAGGCGCCAGGTACGGGCGTGCGAAGAGCGCGATCAGCCCGAGGAAGCCAAACGAGAAACCTGCCACCGTACGCACCGCACTCCTCGCCGCGGATCGGGACGCCTCCACACCCTGTCGCATCGCGACCTCTTCGCGGGTCGACTCGGCGAGCGCGCCGAGGAGGTCGCCGAGTCGCTGCGCCCGTTCGGTGGCGGCCAGGAGGAGGGTGGCGACGACGACGTCAGCCGCAGGGTCGGCAAGCTCGTCGGCGAAGCTCCGCAATGCGGTCGTGATCGTCACACCGTTCGTGAGCCGGGTCGCGAGCGTGCCCACCTCCTCGCGGATCGCCTCGGGGCAGATCGGGGCCGTCGCCATCAGGGCCTGCGTGAGCCCCGCGGCTCCCGCAAGGGTGTCCCGGAGCATTTCGGTCCACGATGCGATCGCCTCGAGCCTCTCGATGATCTGGCCGGCTGACCGCCCGCCGAGGCCGCGAAGGCCGAGGACGGCGACGATCGTCAGCGGGAAGGCGATCGGCCATCGGGTCACGGCAAACGCGACAACTCCTGCTGAGGCCGCGAGGAGGCGGCGCCGGAACAGTCCACGGCGCCGTGGTGCGACACCCACCGACGAGGGTTTGATGCGGTCGGCGGGCGCCCGCAGCGTTCCAGCGATCATGAGGCAGATGCCCGAACCGCCTACGGAGGCGACGAGGATGGAAATGGCGGTCGTCACCAGGCCCCGATCGAGGCGCGGAGCGGCGGCTCGTAGCCGTGGGCCGCCAGGAGCGCCGCCGTGCTGTCGCGAAGCGGCGCCGCAGGCACGGCACGACCGTCGTCACCCGGCTTCCAGATCTCGTTCGTGATGACGAGCGGGCCGTCCGCACCGACGACCTCCCGAACCGAGGCGACGTGACGTGACGCGCGGAAGCCATGCCGCTGGGCGTCCGGCCGGCGGTTACCAGACAGGTCGCGCTCCGCCCAGCGGTTATCGGTCAAGTCGCGCTCCGCCCAACGGTCATCGGTCAAGTCGCGCTCCGGCCGCCAGTCCTCGCCGTCGAGGTGGACGACCAGGTGAACCGCGCCGGCGATGAGGAGATTCGTTGCCTCGAGGGGCAACCGCTCGGGAGCTTGTACCGCGTACGCGGCCAGGCGCAGGAAGGCTCCCGCCGAATCGTCGGCATGGATGGTCGCCATGGAACCCGATCGGCCTTGGCTCATGGCGTTGAGCATGGGAACAACCTCGTCGCCGAGGACCTCTCCGACGATCACGCGAGAGGCGTTCATGCGGAGCGATCTGCGGACGAGCTGCGCCATGCCGATCGCTCCGACGCCCTCAGTGTTCGCTAGTCGGGCCTCCATCGCTACGCAGTCGGGATGCCGGTCGTCTTGGCGGTCCAGACCGAGCTCGAGGGCCTGCTCAATCGTCACGATGCGCTCTTCTGGCGCGATCTCCGCAGCCAAGGCTCGTAACAGCGTGGTCTTGCCGGAATTCATGGCGCCTGAGATGAGGATGTTGCGCCTCGCGCGTACCGCGGCGGCGAGCATGCGGGCAAGGTCCTCGTCGAGCGCCCCGATCTCGACGAGGTCATCCAGGGTATGGCCGGCGAGGCGATGTCTTCGGATATCGATCACGGGCCGCTCGGTAACGGCCATCACGGCGGACAGGCGGCTGCCGTCAGGGAGCCGGAGGTCAAGCTCGGGCTGAGCCGAATCGAAACGCCGCTCCGACAGCCCGAAGCGCGCTGCCGCCGACCTGATCATCGAGACGAGCTCGTCGTCGCTCTCGGCGATCGGCCCGTAACGGGTCTTCTCGCCGCTCGCGAAAGTCACAAAGGCGACGTCCGCACCGTTCACATCGATGTTTTCGACGGAGTCGTCGTCGATGAAGACCTGCAAGAGCCCGAGACCGAAGAGCATGGCCAGGACCAGCTCGACGACGGTCGTCTCATCGACTGGGGGTAGTGGGTCTTGGCCGGCGGCCATGAGCGCTACGGCTTCCCGATCGAGGAGGTCGAGAATCAAGGAGCGGGCGGTTTCTCGGCGGTGCTGAGCGGCGGCTGCCTTGGCGCCGGCGCCGATCTCGCCTGCGTGCTCGGGTCGCGCAGCGAGAAGATCGGCGACCGTTACGCGAAGCGAGCGTGCTCTGTCGACGAGCGACCTGTCGAATCGTCGTCTGGGCGGTGCGGGCCTGGACGCGAGCGGGTCGAACGGGAAGGGACCGGATGCGGGGGGGCCCGGCGTGAGCGAGCCCGGCGGTATCGCACCGGCGCTTGGCGGCCCTGCGGTCCGACCCGATTCGATCTCGGCCAGGCTCACCGCACCGCTCCGGCGGCATCCGAGCCACCCAGCACCGCCAGGCTGACGTTTCCGGCGGCGCTCGCCGCGGTGACGGCCGGTGCGGCGGCCTCTGGCACGTCGAGGGTCACGACGAACGCTGCCGATGCAGCTCCAACGGTCGCAAGTGTCCCGCCCGGAGCGGAGATCGAGATCACCGTCGCCTGGGTCAGAACCGACCCTGCTGGACCGGCCGGAGACGGCGCGAGCGCGCCGGTCGGGGAGCCGTCGGGACCGGCCGGCGTGCCTGACGTCGCGGAGGAGCTAGTCGGGGAGCCGCCCGTCCCGGACAGCACGACGAGAACCCGGTCACCAGCCGCGAGCTCGGCAGGCATCTGATTGACGGCCAAGCTCGTGCCTACGAGTGCCCGCCCGGCCGGAAGACCTTGTCCGGATGCCAGCTCGCCCGGCACGAGCAAGGATCCTGGCTCGAGGGTCTCCGTAGCGCGGCGACCGATGACCTCGCCGGCGTCTCGGAGCGGAATCGCATCGAGCCCGGCAGCGGGATTGATCGAGACCGTCTCGAGATCCGAGGGCGAGACTGTCGCACCCGCCGGCACGAGTTGCGCGACAGCCAGGAAGACGCTGCGCTGCGGTACGCGGTTGGCGACCACTGCCCCGAGCGCTCCGCAGACGACCACGATGAGCGCGCCGCCGGCAGCGAGAAGGGGACGACGCCTGCCAGCCTCGGGTGGTCGGCCGCCGAGGGCCAGAGGGCGCCCAGGATACGAGCGGGTCGCGACACGGCCGGCGGGGAAGGTCCGGCCAGGCAGGGAGCGATCAGTGGGAGCCGTTGCGAGTGGCATGGCGTGATCGTCGGTCAACTTTGTACCGGCCTACCTACCGGCCAAGTGGCCGCCGTGATGAGGTTTCCGAATCGGCTCGCCAGCAGTCCGCTCGGGCCGGCGGGGCCCGTCGTGGCGCCCGGCGTACGCGAAATCGTGAGTCGGGCGCTTTACAACATCGAACCTTCAGCGGAAGGGTCGAACTCTCAACCAAGGAGCGATGACGTGAACGAAGACCAGGCAACCAGCGGCGTGGGAGCCGCGGAAACGGGTTTAGCCGGTCCGCGGCCTGCCGGCATGGCGCCCGCAGGCACGGCACCCGCAGGCACGGCACTTGTCGGCGCGGGATCCTCCGGCGCGAAGGCGGCCGACGTAGGTCGTCGCCTCAGTCAGAGTCCGACGACTCGCATGATCGGCACACTCGGCGTCGCCGCTCTGGTCGTCGTGGGATCGATCCTCGGTGCAGCCTTGCTGCGCAACTCGAGCGGTGCAGCACGCGGATCAGGCAACATCCGGATCGTCCTTGCCTCCACTCAAGCGTCCGCGGCAGCTGCTGGAGCGCAGATCACGGTCACGGGCAGCGGTCAAGTGGAAGGCACACCCGACACGGCCACGTTCAGTATCGGCGTCGACACGACCGCCAGCAGTGCTGTCGCGGCGCTCGAGCAGAACAACTCGCAGGTTTCAACTCTCGAGCACTCCCTCGAGCAGAGCGGCGTAGCTACGAAGGACATCCAGACAAGCTGGCTCGATCTCTACACGAATACGAACAACAACGGGGACGTGACCGGGTTCAGCGCTGATGACGAGCTGAACGTCACCATGCACAACCTCTCGTATCTCGGGCAGGCGCTGGATGCCGCCGTCCACGCGACCGGCAATGGCGTCACGCTTGGCGGGATCTCGTTCTCGATCTCGAACCAGTCGGCGCTCCTTGCCGCCGCACGGGCACAGGCGATGCTGTCGGCGAGGACTGAGGCGGATCAGCTTGCAGCCGGAGCGGGACTGACGCTCGGCTCGATCGTGAAGGTCACCGACCAGGAGAACGCCAACCAGTATCTGACCTTCGGCGACGCGCTCGCTCCCGCCGCCGCAGGCCGCGTGCCGGTGCAGGCGGGCCAACAGCAGATCTCGGTCCAGGTGACCGTCGTCTACCAGCTGAAGAGCTGAGCACTGTTCGTGCTGAGCTCGAGAAGCGAGCTCAAGAAGCGGCCGACTGCCCGAGGCCCGCATGACGTCGGGCAGCCGGTCCAGCTGGGCAGCCGGCCCAGGTGGGCAGCCGGTCCAGGTGCGGCCGCTCTCTCGAAGATCGCAGTCTGCGCTGCTGGGCAAAACCTCGAGAACAGGTCGCGGTGTCCGCGTACGCGAAATTGGCCTCCGGTTGCTTTGAAGGGATGTTATGAACGGTCCTGATCTCTCTCATCTTCTCGACGGCGACGGCTCCGACCGGCCATCTCCGGATGTGCTGGCAGGCATTGTCCTCAGGCATCGTCGCCAACGAATCAAGCGCGCTCGGACGGCGGCGACGCTCGGCATCGTCCTGGCGCTCGCCGGTGTCGGCGTAGGCATCGGGCTCAGCCGCCAAGGTTCGACGGTGACGGCCTCGCCGCCCCTAACTCCGGGAGTCGGCAAGGTGGGGTCCGGAGCAACGTCGACAACCGGTTTGTTGCCGGCCGCCCCTGGGAGCGCACCAGCGGGCCTCGGCTGGGTCGGCGTCTCAGCGCTCTCTTCCTCAGAGCTCGCGCCGACAGCGTTCGGACTCGCCAACCGCCTCAACCCCGCGGGCAATCTGCAGGCGAGTGGCGCGTACTCAGCTGTCAGCCCTGGGTTGGGGGCCTTGTGCAGCATTTTCAGCTGCCCGCCAGGAGAGCCCGGTGACTCGGTGCTCGGCAGCGTCCTGATACGCCACCTGTTCACCCGCACGAGCGACGGCGTCACCATCCGTGCCTTCACGGCCCTTTGGTCCGAGGCACCGCTCGAGCTCGTCCCCGTCTCTCCGGGGTCACCCTCGAGTGGGGCGCCCGTAGGAAGCGGCACCACGGGAGTCTCCGGTGGATCCTTGCCGAGTTCGACGACCGCGGTGTCGCCGTCCGCTCCGGCCACCGTCACGTCTGGGACTCAGGCCAAATCACCGGGCTCTACTCCGGTACCCCCCGCCCTGCCGTCGAGCTGCGCCCTCACCCGAGCGCTCGTCGTGGAGGTCTCCGATGCCGGCGCCGTAGGGGTGATCACCGTGCCGCTCGGCCCGTCAGTTGCGAGGCCGATCGACGTGCTATCGGACCAGGTGCTGGGCGTTGCCGAGCGATCTCCGATGGCAGTCGTGGTCACCCACACAACCGGGGGCACGAAGACAGTTCGCGTCGAATTTGCAGGAGGCGGTCGTGACGAGATGACTGTCGTCGACGGGTGGGCGGTCCTCGTCCACAGGTTGGCGCTTGGCAAGAGCACGGCGCCCAGTGGCCGGGGCACGCCGACCACGCTCGGTCAGGCGACGGTCTACGCCCTGTCAAGCACTGGGAAGGTGCTCGAACAAGCAGTGGCGCCGGGATCCGGAGCACTGGCGATGGCCGTCGAAGCGTGCGTGGCCTCGGGTGGCAACGTGCACAAGATCGGCGCTTCGGGCTCAGGCTCGGGTTCCACGGGCGCTTCGGGCTCAGGCTCGGGTTCCACGGGCGCTTCGGGCTCGGGTTCGTCGGGTTCGTCAGGTACGTCGGGCTCGAGCTTGGGCCCGTCGGGCTTCGCCGCCTCGACAGGCCCTGCAGGATCCTTCTCGGTGACTCCCCCCGCCAAGCCCAACGGTGGGTAGCGCGCCGACGGCCGGGAGTCTTCCCGGTGGGACAGACTGTCGTCATCGCAGGCGACCCCAGCGCTGACATAGCTGACGACTTCGTCATCGTCTACGAGGCGCACTATCCCCGCCTCGTCCGGGCGCTCCAGATCGGTGGCCTGGATAGGGCCGCCGCCGAGGACGTCGCTCAGGAAGCGTTCGCGCGGACCCTCGGGCATTGGCGACGCGTGCGCCTCGGCACGAACCCGCCCGGGTACGTCTACCGCACTGCGTTTCGCCTCTCGCGCAACCACTGGAAACGCGAGGACTCCCTGGAGCCCGAACACGCCTCCCGAAACGACACCGCGGCCGAAGCCGTCTCCAATCTGGCCCTCGAAGCCGCGTTGAGCCGGATGCCGGCAAGACGGCGGGCGTGCGCGATGTTGTGTTTCGTCGTGGGGCTGACGCCGAAGGAGACGGCCCGCTCGCTCGGCATCGCGGAAGGTACCGTCCGCAAACAGTTGGGCCTCGCCAGAGACGACCTGAAGCACTTGCTCGAGGACCAGGAGGCGCCCTTGTGACCGGGGGCACAACTGCACGCGGCCCCGATATGCTGCTACCCCGGAGTGTCGGCTTTGCGCCGGAATGCTAAAGTATCTCGAACCGTTCGAATGAGGTGCAGGAGGCGTGGACGTGGGCGGCCGCCCACGTTTTGTAATTTCTGGGGCAGGTAGGTCACGAAGGAGGCAGCGGCGATGGGCACGTCAGACGACGTAGAACGCGTCGCCGCGCCTGTGCTTCAAGCCGCTGGTCTCGAGCTGATCGACGTCGAGCTCAGGTCCGGCAACGTCGTCGTGACGGTTGACATGGAGGGTGGGATCGACCTCGACACGCTTGCCTCGGCGAGCAAGGCGATCTCCGCTGCGCTCGACCGCGAAGGGGTCGGCCCCTCCAGTCGGTACGAGCTCGAGGTCTCGAGCCCTGGCCTGGAGCGGCGGCTGCGCCGTCCGGAGCATTTCCGCAGGTTCGTGGGCTATCAGATCGCGCTGCGCACGCAGCCTGGGGTCGAGGGCGAGCGGAGGCTGGAGGGAGAGATCATCGCAGCCGACGACCGCGGCGTCGTCATGACGTCGCCCGGGCTTCTGGACGGCCGCCGGATCGCCTATAGCGACATCGAACGGGCCCACACCGTCTTTGACTGGAGGGCGGCGCTGGCGCGTACCGCCTCACCGACGGCCCGTAGCGACCGGCGCCGGGACGCCAAGTCGTCACGCACCTCGGAAGAGCAGGAGCGCGCCGAGAGAGAGATGGCGGGGAGAGTATGAGCGCGACGAATTTCGACCTCCTGGAGGCGCTCCAGCAGATCGCGGCAGAGAAGGGCATTGCCGTCGACACGCTGTTCGACGCGCTCGCGAATGCGCTGGTAGCGGCGTACAAGCGCTTGCCGCAGGCCGCAGAGGAGGCTGTGGTCACGATCGACCCAGACTCGGGCGAGATCAGGGTCTACGGCCAGGAGCTGGACGAAGAGGGCAACGTGACCCGCGAGTGGGACGACACTCCCGACGACTTCGGGCGGATTGCCGCGCAAGCCGCTCGCCAGGTGATCCTTCAGCGGATCCGAGAAGCCGAGCGTGACCGGAAGTACGAGGAGTACGCGGGCCGCGAGGGAGACATCGTTACCGGCATCATCCAGCAAAGTGACAACCGCTACACCTTGCTCGACCTGGGCAAAGTCGAGGCTCTCCTGCCTCAGGCCGAGCAGGTGCCGTACGAGCGCTACGACCACGGTGCGCGCCTCAAGGCGTACATCGTCGAGGTCCGCAAGACGACCAAAGGTCCTCAGATCGTCGTCTCGCGCAGCCACCCCGGGCTCATCAAGCGCCTTTTTGAACTCGAAGTGCCCGAGATCTCCAACGGTGTAGTTGAGATCAAGGCTTGCGCTCGTGAGCCCGGCCATCGGACGAAGATCGCGGTCTGGTCCAATGACAGCAACGTCGACCCGGTCGGCGCCTGCGTCGGCGCCCGAGGCGCGCGCGTGCGGATGGTCACGACGGAGCTCCGGGGCGAGAAGGTCGACATTGTGCCGTTCTCGGACGACCCGGCCGAGTTCGTGTCCAGGGCGCTACAGCCGGCCAAGGTAAAGGAGGTCCTGCTCGATGAGGAGCGAGGCCGTGCGACGGTGATCGTCCACGACTATCAGCTGTCGCTCGCGATCGGGAAGGAAGGCCAGAATGCCCGCCTCGCCGCGCGCTTGACGGGTTGGCACATCGACATCAAGAGCGAATCCGAGGCGGCAGCCGAGGAAGCCGACTACGCCGAGGGCGAGTGGGCCGAGGGCGAGTGGGTCGAAGAGTCGGGCGAGATGGTCTGGAAGCCGGCGGAAGGCGGCGAGAGCCTGTCCGCCGAAGCCTGGGCGGCTGGCGAGACCAGCGAGGCCGAAGAGGCCGCTCTTGAGGCGGCAGTCGAGGCGGCTGAAGGACTTGCCGAAGCAGCCGAGGTCGTCGAGGCGGCGGAGGAGCTAGCCGAGGCGGTCGAGGCAATCGAGGAGCTTGCCGAGGCGGTCGAGGCAATTGAGGCGCTCGAGGAGCTAGCCGAGGCGGTCGAGGCAGTCGAGGAGCTCGAGGAGCTAGCCGAAGCAATCGAGGAGCTCGAGAAGCTCGAGGCGGTAGCCGGTGAGGCTGCGGGGGAGCCTGTTGTCGACAACATCCCACCGGCAGTGTCGGCCGGCGACAGAGCCGCAGAAGGCGAGCCGGGCGCGTAGCCACGCCGTTTCGCACGTGTATCGGCTGCCGTCGCGTGGCGCCCGCATCGGAGCTGATACGCGTCGTGCACGTGGGTAAAGGTTCCCTCGCCGTCGGTGCGGGCCTTCCCGGCCGAGGCGCTTGGCTTTGCCGTGACGCCCCGGATTGCGTCGAGCTCGCTGACCGCCACCGGGCATTCTCGAGGGCGCTCCGTGCCCCGATCACCCCAGAGGCCATCGCCGGGCTGCGATCCGAGTTGGGAGCGACCCGGCCACACCTAGCGTCGAGCAAGTGACCGCTGCCGCATCAAGTCCCGCCGCCCGGCCGCTCGCCGTGATCACGGGAGCATCCAGCGGTATCGGCCTCGAATTCGCGCGTCTCGCCGCGCGCGACGGCAACGACCTCGTACTCGTCGCCCGCTCGGGCCCCAAGCTCGAGGAGGTTGCCGCCGAGCTCGAACGGCGTCACGGCATCGTGGCCCGCGCGGTTGTCGCTGACCTCGCCGTTCCCGGATCGGCGTCATCTTTGTTCGAATCGCTCGGCGGCGCGCCGGTGGACGTGCTCGTGAACAACGCGGGCCATGGCGGCCTGGGCCGGTTCGCTCTCGAGCGAGAGTTGGCCGACGACCTGGCGATGATCCAGCTGGACGTCACGTCGCTCGTGGAGCTGGCCGGCCTGGTGCTTCCTGGCATGACCCAGCGCGGGCGCGGAGGCATCTTGAACGTCGCCTCGATGGCCGCGTTCGTTCCTGGGCCTCTCGAAGCCGTCTACTTCGCGTCGAAGGCATTCGTGAAGTCCTTCAGCGAGGCCCTGACCGAAGAGTGCCGGGGTACCGGCGTGCGGGTCACCGCGCTCTGCCCCGGGCCCGTCAACACGGGTTTCGCGGGGGCGTCCGGGCTCGTCGGGACGCACAGGTTTCGCCCGAACCCGATCATGGTGAGCGCTGCGGACGTCGCTCGGGCTGGTTGGGCGGGGTTGCGTGCTGGAAAGGCCGTCGTCGTGCCGGGAGCGGTGGGGAAGATCGCGGTGCAGGCGCTGCGCCTCACACCACGCCGTCTCGCAGCCCAGTTTGCGAAACGTAGCCAGTCGACCTGAACCGCCCCGCCCACCCAGGCCGGCTTGGCAGAGAACCGGGCCGCGGTAACGATCGCGGAACGGTGCGAACGTGACGTTGCCCTCGTGGCCGCGGTGCAGCCGGCGGCCGTGACGACGGCGGTGACGCCCGGTGAGGCCGTGCACGGATCCCCGGCTGGCGACACCGGCGGCGCCGAGCCGTCGAGCCGGGCCACGCGTCGAGCCGTCGAGCCGGGCCACGCGTCGATCGGTATCAAGCTGAAAGGGGCCGACAGGCCTTTAAGTTAGGTGTCTTCTTGCGCGCCATCTCGCCGCCGGTGAGCGAACAGGCGCTCGAGAATTGGATGTGTTCGCTCTGTCGACGGACCTTCGGGTCGCCCCGGGAACCCGGCTGCGTCTGCAGGCGGACGGGCGTCGCCCCCGGTCGGACCAGCGTCCGCTGGCAGAACAGCTGGGACCCAGTGGGACCCCATGACGAGTCCCTGCGCGTAGAGGGAGACCTCCTCACCCAGGACAGGCGTCCCGACGCCTCCGGGCGTCTCTTCAATCCGTTCTCCGTCGCTGAGAGCCTGGCGAACATCGGCCTCGGTCGGCGCGGGCCGAGAACCTTGGCTCTCGAAGTCCTGCTCGTCGTATTCCTGTAGGACTTCGATCACGTGCGAAAGATGGTGAGAGCTGTTCGGCAGGCCCGATCGCCGCAGCAGCTTGCGTCCTGCGGGTGTGAGGCCGAGCTGGTGGTCGACGTACTCCACGACGCCGAGCTCGATAAGGAGCGTCGCCGAGAAACTGAACCCTGCCGCTGTGGGTCGCTGCGCTCCCGGCGGAGTGAATTGATCCAGTGTCCAGAGGACCTGGGCGAGCGGTGCCAGCTCTCCGCCGTTCGCGCGCTCGACCGCGACCAGAGCCGCGCCCTCCTCCCGACCGAATACCGGTGGCATGGCCCGCAATCTACAGCGGGGCGGCGACGCCCTTCGGCCGGAGCCGAGCGGGCAGTCCTCACTACGCTCCAGCAATGGAGCGACGATGGCACGGCTACTTGCTGTCGGACGAGGCAAGCAGGCTTGACCTGGAGCTGGTCTGGCGTTTCTTGGCCGAAGAGGCGTACTGGTCGATCGGAATACCGCGCGAGACCTTCGAGCGGTCGATCCGTAATTCGCTCAATTTCGGTGTCTACGAGGAGGCGAGCGATGCGCAAGTAGCTTTCGCGCGCGCTGTCACCGATCGGGCGACCTTTGCCTATGTCGGCGACGTGTTCGTGGTCCCTTCACTCCGCGGACGCGGGCTTGGCCACTTCATGATCGATGGACTGCTCGCTCATCCCGACTTGCAGGGCCTCCGCCAGGTCCTCCTGGTCACCCGAGATGCTCACGGGCTCTACGCCAAGAGCGGCTTCGCCCCGCTCGTTGCCCCCGAGCGGTTCATGGAGGTGCGACACGAGGCTGCGGCTCTGTATCGGGCCTGAATGCCGTTCGGCGTCGCTACGGGGTGCAGTCGCCTGGCAGCACGGGGGTCAGGGGGCCCGGACCTCGACCGTAGGATGTGTGAAGGGGTGTACGAGTCACCGGCGTTGTGTGAGAATAGAAGGCCGCGTCAGGCTCGGGACCCCGAACGCTGCGCCGCACCTCGATCGGAGAGGACCGAATCACCAGTTGCCCAAAAAAATCCGCGTCTACGAGCTTGCCCGAGAGCTGGGGCTAACCAACAAGGAAGCCTTGGATCTTTGCATCGACCTCGGCATCGGTGTCAAGAGCCACTCGTCGTCGATCGAGGACGCGCAAGCCGACCGAGCTCGGCGCAAGGCCGACCGGGAGGGTTTACGGCGCGCAGTCCAGCCCGAGGAGCCAGCCTCCGCGCCGTCGACGGGGACCCCGACTCGCAGTGGTTCTCCCAGCGCATCACAACGCATCGTCAGTACTCCAGCCGGCGAGCGCCCCGGTGCCCGGCCGACGCCTCCGACGTCTGAGCCGGCGTCTCACGTCCCGGCGGACGTGGCCGCGTTCCGGCCAGCAGCCGAGGCCACTCCGGTCACACATGAGCCTCGTCCTGGCCAGCGCCTCGTGGTGAGCAAGCCGGCAAGCGAGATGCTCGATCCCACGCGTGTCGCCGCGCCCCGGCCGTCGGCTCCGCCGCCAGCGGGTGCGGCCAGGCCAACCCCAACCCCTGGTGCTACGCGGCCCGGCGCTCCCGTCGCGGGACAGCGTCCCATTGTGCCGCAGCCTCCGGCTCCGCCACGGGTGCCGGCGGGACCGGCTCCTGTGGCCGTGGCGCACGAGGCGACAGCCCCGGCAGCTTCGGCATCGCCGGGCTCCGCGGCTCCGACCGCGCCGCCGGCCACGGCGGCGCCCAACGGCAATGGCCACCTCGCGGCGCCCCGCCCCGTTGGCCCGTCGGGCAAGCCCATCCCGCCGCCTCCTGGGCCGCCACGGTCGATCACCGGCCGCCCGATCCCCCCGCCGCCCGGAGCGCGACGTCCCGTTCCGCAAGGTGGGCCGGCACCCCGTCCGGGGTCGCCCGCTCCACGTCAGGGGATGAGCCCGGCGCGTCCCGGCTCGGGTGGTCCGCGGCCGCCGGCGGGGAGGCAGGTGAACCCGCGGCCCGGTGGCGGCGTGAGCTTCCCCCGCACTCCCGGTCAGTTCACTCCGCGAGACGGCGGTCGCCCCGGGGGGGCGCCGTACGGGGGTGGCGGAGGCGGCGGAGCCCCGGGCTCGCGCGGCAGTTATCCTCCCGGTGGCCCTGCGGGCGCCGCCCGAGGTGGCCCGATCGGCAGAGGGCGCCCGCCCCAGCGGAGGGCGCGCCGCCGCCGCCGGAACATGGAGGAGCTCGAGCCGATACAGGTCACGGCCTACCTGCCCTCGAGTGCGCCGGTTCCCGACCACGAAGTGATCGTGGAACGTGGCTCCACACCCCAGCAGCTTGGCCCACGCCTCAACCGCTCCGCTGGCGATGTCGTGCGCTTCCTCTTGCTCCAGGGCGAGATGGTCACCGCGACCCAGCCACTCACCGACGACATGATCGATCTCTTTGCTGCCGAGATCGGCGCACAGATCCGCTTGGTCGACCCCGGCGAGGAGCAGGAGGCCGCGCTGCGAACCAAGTTCTTCGGCGACGAGGAGGACGAAGAGGAGGAGGATCTGCAACCGCGACCTCCGGTGATCACCGTCATGGGCCACGTCGACCACGGCAAGACGCTTCTGCTCGACCGGATCCGCGAGTCGAACGTCGTCGCTAGCGAGGCGGGCGGCATCACCCAGCACATCGGCGCCTATCAGGTCGAGTGGCACGGTCACCTGCTGACGTTCATCGACACCCCGGGCCACGAGGCGTTCACGGCGATGCGCGCCCGGGGGGCCAGTGTCACCGACATCGTGGTGCTGGTCGTTGCGGCCGATGACGGCGTGATGCCCCAGACGGTGGAGGCGATCAACCATGCCAAGGCCGCGAACGTGCCGATCGTCGTTGCCATCAACAAGATCGACCGGGCGGACGCCGATCCCAATCGCGTGCTGCAACAGCTGTCCGAGCATGGGCTTGTGCCCGAGGCCTGGGGAGGCGACACGATCACGGTCGAGACCTCGGCGCTGCAGTCCTTCGGCATAGACGACCTGCTCGAGCAGCTGGTTGTGCTCGCAGAGGTCCTCGAGCTGCGTGCCGACACGGAGGGTGACGCCAGGGGTGCGGTTCTCGAGTCCAATCTCGACATCGGCCGTGGCCCGGTCGCGACGATCATCGTGCAGCGGGGCACGCTCCGCGTCGGCGAGCCGATCGTCGCCGGTGCCGCCTGGGGCCGGGTCAAGGCATTGATCAACGACCACGGCGACCAGATCAAGGAGGCTTTCCCCTCCATGCCGGTGCAGGTGCTCGGGCTTTCGGAGCCGCCGATCGCGGGCGACGAGCTCCGGGTCACCTCGGACCTGTCGATCGCCCGAACCGTCGGCGATGCCCGCGAGCAGCGCTTGCGCTTCACCACGCTCGCACAGGCCTCTACCGTGTCGGCGAGCCCGGGCGCGAAGCTCGAGGACCTCTTCGAGCAGATCCGGCGTGGCGAGACCGCGACGCTCACCCTCGTGCTGAAGGCCGATGTGCAGGGTTCGCTCGAAGCGGTGACCCAGAGCCTGCTCAAGCTCGAGCGCGACGACGTCAAGGTGGCGTTCGTTCATCGAGCCGTCGGTGGCATCACCGAGAGCGACGTGACGATCGCAGCCGCATCTGGCGCGACGATCATCGGGTTCAATGTCCGGCCGGATCGCAGGGCCCGCGAGCTTGCCGAGAGCCACAACGTGGAGATCCGCACTTACGAGATCATCTACAAGCTCATCGAGGACGTGCAGGCGGCAATGGTCGGGATGCTCGCTCCCGAGATCGAGGAGGTCGTCACCGGCGACGCCGAGGTCCGGGCAGTCTTCCGAGTCCCGAAGGTGGGTGCCGTTGCCGGTTGCTACGTCACCAATGGCGTCATCACTCGAGGCTCCAAGGTCCGTTTCCTCCGGGAGGGCGTCGTCATCTGGAAGGGTGCCGTCTCGTCTCTGCGACGTTTCAAGGACGACGTCCGCGAGGTTCAGGCGGGTTACGAGTGCGGAATCGGTCTCACCGACTTCCAGGACCTGAAGGAAGGCGACGTGATCGAGACCTACGAGGAGCGGGAGATCCCCCGTACCTAGGCAGCACGATCGCCGCTCGTCCGCGGGCTACCCGAGGACCGCGCGGGTAAACGCGGTGCTCGTACAGGTGCTCGCTGACGCCCTCGAGCGGTTGCGGGACGACGACGACCGGCTGGCCTTGCTGACGGTGACCGGCGTGAGCACGGACCCGGACTTCCGCCACGCCACGGTCTTCATGGCCTCGTTGCCGGAGGGTGCGCTGCCTGCACTCGAAGCGCGGCGGTCCGAGCTCCAAGCCGCAATTGCTCGCGAGGTGCGGTTGAAGCGCACGCCGACGCTGAGCTTCGTCGCGGACCCGGCGATCGCCGCAGGCGAGCGCGTCGAGGAGGCTCTGCGGCGCGTCAGGCACGATGACGTCTGACCTGTCGGAATCGCAGGGCAGCCCCGGCCAGCAGCAGGGCAGCCCCGATCAGCAGCAGGGCAGCCCCGACCAGCAGGGCAGCTCCGACCAGCAGGGCAGCTCCGGGCGGCCCGAACCGGACCGTCAGACGCTGCGGCGCGACTCGGCAGAGCTGGAAGGCTTCCTTGTCGTCGACAAACAGGCCGCCTGGACGTCCCATGACATCGTCGCCCGCTGCCGCCGCTTGCTCGGCACGCGGAAGGTGGGCCACGCGGGGACTCTCGACCCCGATGCCACCGGCGTCCTCATCGTCGGGGTGGGACGAGCGACGCGTCTGCTCCGTTTCGCTTCAGCGCTCCCGAAGACCTACGTCGGCGAGGTCGTGCTCGGCTCTTCGACCTCGACGCTGGACGCCTCGGGAGAGGTGACCGGGCACTTCGACATGAGTGGCGTCGGGCTGGAAGAGGTCCGCGAGGCGGCACGGTCTCTGACCGGCCGCATCGAGCAGATCCCTCCCATGGTCTCGGCAGTCAAGATCGGCGGCCGCCGCCTGCACGAGCTCGCACGCGAGGGGATCGAGGTGGAGCGGCCGCACCGGAGTGTCGAGGTGTTCCGTTTCGAGGTCTTCGAAACGGGCGAGTCCGGCTGCTACCGGGTCCTCGTCGAATGCTCATCGGGCACCTATGTGCGGGTCCTCGCGGCTGATCTCGGGGCGAGGCTCGGCGGCGGTGCCCACTTGAGAGCCTTGCGCCGCGTCGCGATCGGATCCTTCCGCGATCTCGAGGCGCTCGCGCTGGAAGACGTCACGCCCGAGAGGGTCCGCCCACCTGAGGAGCTTGTGCGCGACCTGCCGGGCGCTGTCGCCAACCCCGACGTCGTTCGGGCGCTCGGTCACGGGAGGGCGGTCGAGCGCCTCGGCCTCGGGGTCGTGGGCGACGGCCCGTGGGCCGTGCTCGGCGAGTCCGGCCGCCTCGTTGCCATCTGCAGCCCACTCGGGCTCGAGCGCGTCAAGCCCGTCGTGGTGATGCAACCAGCCGACGGGAAGCGCGCTGGTGTCGGATCGAGCGCGGGCGACGAGTAGCCTCCCTCGGCGGTGCCACACGATAACGGGAGCGCCGTAACGATCGGGGCCTACGACGGTGTCCACATCGGCCATCGTCAGGTGATCGAACAGGTGCGCCGGCGCGCGGCCGGCGCCGGGCTGCGAAGCGTTGTCGTCACGTTCGACAAGAACCCGGCCGCGGTCATCAACCCGGCGTCGGCCCCACCTCGCCTCACCGACCTGGACCAGAAGCTCGAGCTTCTCGTCGAGACGGGAGTCGACCAGATACTCGTTCTCCCTTTTGACTCCGAGCGCGCCAAGGAGAGGGCGGAGGATTTCGTAACCGAGGTACTCGTGAACGAGCTCGGCGCCCGCGTCGTCGTCGTCGGCGACGACTTCCACTTCGGCAACGAGCGCCGAGGCAACGTGGCGTTGCTCCGGCTGATGGGCGAGGAGGCCGGGTTCTCGGTGGAGCCGGTTCACCTCGTCCAGGACGAGCGCGCGCACGAGATCGTGTCCTCGACCCGGATTCGCGCGCTTATCGCAAAGGGCGAGCTCGCGGAGGCTGCGGCGCTGCTCGGCAGGCCGCACGAGGTACGCGGGCTCGCGGTCCCTAGTGACAGGGCGGAGCAGAGCGAGTCACCGACCTTGATGATCGAGGTTCCCGGCGAGATCCTGTTGCCGCCCGCAGGGGAGTACGCCGGCTTTGCCGCCGTTAGCGGTGCAGAGCTCGTGGAGGCACGAATCCTTGTAGCCAACCGCTTGGGCGACGGGCCGCAACGGCTCGAGATCTCCCGAGTCGGGGTCCGGGCCTCTCCGGGACAGCTGCAGATGGGGGCAGCGGAGGGCGATGTCATCCGAGCTCGTTTCGGCTGAGGTCACTGCCGCGCGAAGGCCGGACGTGACAGGCTATGGCCATGTGCCGAAGCATCCAGACCCTGCGGCGCCCCGAGCCCGTCTCCGACGACGACGTCCGCGCCGCCGCCCTGCAGTACGTTCGCAAGATCAGCGGTTACCGCGCGCCGTCTCAGGCGAACCGGGAGGTCTTCGAGCGCGCGGTGGACGATATCGCCGCGGCGACCGCCCGACTCGTGGACGGGCTTCCCACCGGCCGTGCATCGGTAAAGTGACGGGGTGGCCACCTTCCCGATCCGGGTGTTCGGCGACCCCGTCCTGCGCCAGCGCGCAGCGGAGGTCGAGGAGATCGACGGCAGGATCGCCCGCCTCTCCGAGGAGATGATCGAGACCATGTACGCGGCCCCGGGCGTCGGTCTCGCGGCCCCGCAGGTGGGTATCGAGCGCCGGATGTTCGTCTACGACGTCGGTGAGGGGCCGCAAACAGTGATCAACCCGCAGATCGTCGAGTCGAGCGGCGAGTGGGAGTACGAGGAGGGATGCTTGTCGGTCCCGGACCTGCACTGGCTGATCGTGCGGCCGAAGGAGGTCCATCTCGTGGGCTACGACGTTCAAGGAAACAAGATCTCGATCGAGGCCGACGAGCTTCTCGCTCGAGTCTTCCAACACGAGCTCGACCACCTTGACGGCATCCTGCTGCTCGAGCGTCTCGAGAAGGACCAGCGCAAACAAGCCATGCGGATCCTGCGCAGCCGGGCACTGCCCGACACCGCAGGCCCAGGGCCGGGAGGCAGCAACCTTGCCGGGCTCGCCGGCGGCGCAGGGAGCACGGGGGCAGGGAGCGCGAGGGCAGGGAGCGCGGGGATTGCAGGGAGCAACCTCGGCGCCTGAATCGAGCCCTGTGAATCGTTGCTGTGGATGCGACCGGTGACAAGGCTCGCCTTCCTCGGGACGCCGGACGTCGCGGTCATCGCACTGCGGGCGCTGCACGACGCCGGCCATGAGGTGACGCTCGTGGTGAGCGCACCCGACCGCCGGCGCGGGCGGGGGAGCGCGCTGATACCGACCCCGGTCAAGCGGTGTGCGCTGGAGCTCGGGCTCTCGGTGTCTGGCCACGTGGCCGACGTCCTCGACGCGGACGTCGAGCTCGGCGTCGTCGTGGCGTTCGGCACGCTAATCCGGCGCGAGGTTCTCGAGCTCGTGCCCATGGTGAATCTGCACTTCTCCCTCCTTCCCCGCTGGCGAGGTGCCGCGCCTGTAGAACGGGCCATCCTCGCGGGCGACGACCGAACCGGCGTGTGCCTCATGGCGCTCGACGAAGGCCTGGACACGGGTCCTGTCTTCGCTCGCGTCGAGACTCCGATCCTTCCCGAGGAGACCGCAGCCGAGCTCCGGGAGCGGCTCGCGGGTCTTGGCGCGGCACTTCTCGTAGAGCGCCTCTCCGGCGGGGTCGCCACGCTGGGCACGCCTGTACCACAGGAGGGAGAGGCGCAGTACGCGGCGAAGATCGACCGAAGCGAGCTGCAGCTCGACTGGGGACGCCCGGCGGTCGAGGTCGACCGCCTCGTGCGGGTCGGTCGAGCCTGGACGATGTTCCGAGGAAGGCGCCTCATCGTCGAGCGCGCCAGAGTTGTCGCCCTACCTGGCGATGCGGAGCTCGCGAAGGTTGGACACGACAGTGACCGGTTCCCGTCCGGCACGCTGGTCGGCGACGCGGTGGTCTGTGGTGTGGGCCGGCTCGAGCTGCTCGAGGTGCGGCCCGAGGGACGCTCGCTCCAGCCCTTCGACGCGTGGCGTCGGGGCGCGCGACCGACGGTAGGCGAGCGCCTCGGCGCGTAGCGTCCCCACGTAGGGCGGTTGGCTACGGTGGGGCCGTGGTCCAAGTCGCCGACCGGACGTACGCGCTCGGCCTACCTTTGCTGGCTGAGGGCGAGGTGAGGGTCGCCCCGTCCATCTTGTCGGCTGACTTTGGCGCCCTAGCGGCGGAGATCTCGAAGGTCGCGGGCGTCACCGATTGGCTCCACGTCGACGTCATGGACGGCCACTTCGTCCCGAACCTCACGCTCGGGCCGCCGGTGGTCGCGTCGATGCGGCCGCACACCGGGATGTTTCTCGACTGCCACTTGATGATGACCAATCCCGGGGAGTACCTGGAGGCATTCCGCGACGCAGGGGCGGACTCCTGCTCGGTGCACGTGGAAGTGGGGGAGACGGAGGCCTTGTGTGCCGAGATGCGGCGCCTCGGCATCGGCGCTGGGCTCGTCGTGAACCCCGAAACTCCCTACGAGGCAGCGGCGCCCTACCTCCATCTGTTCGACCTTCTCCTGATCATGACCGTCCACCCTGGGTTCGGCGGTCAGTCGTTCATCGCGGAGGCGGCTCCGAAGCTGGCCGAGGCGCGCGCAGACGCCGAACGAGAGGGCCTCCGTGTGACGCTCCAAGTTGACGGCGGCATCGACGAACGGACGGCAACAGTCGCCGCCCTCGCGGGCGCGAGGTGCTTCGTGGCCGGCTCGGCCGTGTTCCATGCCCCGGATCCAGCCCAAGCCGTGCGAGGCATCCACGCCGCCGCGTCCGCAGTGATCGCGGCGAGCCGATGAGCGCGTCGGTGCCCGGATCGGGTGGCACCGCTGGACCGGTGCCCGGATCGGGTGGGCCCGACGGGCCGCCAACTCGGCTTCGGGCGAAAGTGTGCACGGTCTCGGACGGTGTGATCGCCGGTACCCGTGAGGACCGGTCGGGCGCTGCGGTCGCCGCCCGTCTCGAGGCCGCTGGCTACGACGTGATCGAGCGGCGGGTGGTTGCCGACGGTATCGAGTCGGTAGCTGCCGCGATCGCAGGGCTGGCCGACGGTTTCGCCGGGCTGATCGTGACGACGGGGGGGACGGGCTTCGGGCCTCGGGACCTCACCCCCGAGGGCACCTCGCAGGTCCTCGACCGGTTCGCGCCCGGCCTTGCCGAAGCGATGCGCCTGGTCAGCCCGCTGGGCCGGCTGTCGCGCGGGACCGCCGGGACGCTGGCGTCGGCGCTCGTCCTCAATCTGCCCGGCTCCACCTCCGGCTCGGTCCAGTGTCTCGAAGCTGTCCTCGACGTCTTGCCGCACGCCCTCGAACTGCTCGCGGGAGGCCGGCCTCACTGATCCGATCGTTCGATCGGCTCCTTCTCGCCGGTAGGCTCCGCAGGCAATCTCCCAGGCAGGAAGCTGATGTTGCGTATCGTCCTCCCCAAAGGCTCGCTCGAGCAAGCGACGTTCGAGTTGTTCGCCGCGGCCGATCTGGCGGTCCGCCGTGCATCGGACGTGGACTACCGGGCGACGATCGACGATCCGCGTGTCGACGAAGTGCACATCCTCCGGCCCCAGGAGATCCCGATCTATGTGGCCGAGGGGTTGTTCGACCTTGGCGTGACCGGGCGTGACTGGGTCGAGGAGACGGGTGCGGACATCGTCAGCCTCGGCGAGCTGCACTATTCGAAGGCGACGACCGAGCCGATCAAGGTGGTCCTCGCGGTCGGCGACGACTCGACGATCCAGAAGGTCGAGGATCTCCCACAAGGGTGTCGGATCTCGACCGAGTACCCGCGGCTCACGCAGCGGTTCTTGGAGAAACGGGGGGTTGAAGCCGACGTCAGTTTCTCCTTCGGGGCGACCGAAGCGAAGATCCCTGACATCGCCGACGCGGTCGTGGAGATCACCGAGACAGGGCGGGCACTTCGAGCCGCCGGCTTGCGCGTGGTCGACACACTCCTGTTGTCGTACACGGAGCTCATCGCGAATCCGGCCTCGGCTGCCGACCCGGACAAATTCCGCGCTATGGGCCAGCTCCTCGTCTTGTTGCAGGGTGCGCTCGAGGCTCGCGGAAAGGTCCTCGTGAAACTGAACGTCGCGCCCATTGACCTCCCCGGCATCATCGCCGTGCTTCCCTCGATGCGCTCGCCGACGGTTGCGAAGCTGTTCGGCGAAGCCGGCTACGCCGTGGAGGCGGTTGTCCTGAAATCCGAGATCAACGTCTTGATCCCGGCCCTCAAGGAGCGGGGCGCGACGGACATCATCGAACTCCCGATCGCCAAGATCGTCCATTGACGACTCCCCGGCTCGTCACCCAAGGCGAGGATCGAGCGGCATTCGAGGACATCGCCGCCGCGGGCTCGCGCTCAACGCGGCTCGGGAGAGTTGAGGCTTTTGACGTCGCCCAGGGCCTCGGCGTGATCGTGGCCGAGGGCGGGGCAGCCTTCGGATTCCACAGCACGGCGATCATTGACGGCAGCCGGCAGATCGCAGTTGGCCAGCCCGTGGCCTTCGTCGTTGTCGCCGCGCCGGGCGGGCGTTACGAGGCAGCGTCGGTCAGTCCAATCGACGGTCCGACGATGGGGTCGACGACCGGTTGGAGGTTGGAGGCCCTAGAGCGGGCGTGAAGTCCTCGAGCGGGCGTGAAGTCCTGGAGCGGGCGTGAAGTTCTAGAGCGCCGGGAGGTCGTCCAGGCTCTTGGAATTGGTCGATTCCCAGTACTCCCGGATGCCCTCGTCACCCTTGCGGTCCACCCATTCGGCGAGTTGGCGCCGGTGCGACCGGAGGTCCATAAGTGGAACCCCGTAACCGCAGGAATCGGCGATGCGCTCCGCGGAGACCACGATGACCGAACGGGTGCCCTGGAGCCGGTCCGTCGTGAACCTGCCCGACAGATGCACGAAATCTTCGTCGTCCCGGGCGACGACGGTCCCGTGCCCGTGGATTCGGACAATCCGCGGCGGACCTTGGAAGGCGCAGAACATGAGCACGATTCGGCCGTTCTCACGGAGGTGGGCGATTGTTTCCACGCCGCTCCCGGTCCGGTCGAGATATGCGACGTGCTGCGGGTCGATCACGGTGAGCTCGCCGTTGTTGCTTTTTGGTGAGCAGTTCACGAGGCCCTCACCCGAGAGCGGGGCGGATGCCACGAAGAAGACCGGTTGCGCCTGGAGAAAGCTCGCGAGTCGATCGTCGATGGCAGCGTAGGTCCGGCCCATGCGCGAGATCGTAGGACCTGCGCCGCACGCAGCGGGAGCAGTGGCAGGCTAGGGCGATGGCCAGCTTGCGCGTCGAGCACACGGACGACGCCGCCACCGCGATGGCCGTAGCGGGCGACTATCTTGCAGCCGATCCCGTCGGCCTGAACGTCATCTGGAGCATCATGAGCCAGCGTGCCGACTCGGGCGCGCCAGGGCGGTACTGGCTGGCCTCGAGAGGCGGTGCTGTCGTCGGCATCGTCATGGAATCCCCGCCTGGGCATCATGCGGCGATAGCGCCGATGCCACGTGAGTGCGGAGACGAGTTAGCCGCAGCGATCTCCGAGGAGGGGCACCGCCTGTCGGGTGCGGCGGGCGAGGCGTTCGCGACATCGGCATTCGCCGGCGCCTGGGTCGAGCGGGTGAGGGCGGCGGCGATCCCTTTCGATGCACAAAGGCTCTACGCCCTGGGCCGGCTCGTGCTGCCAGAGGCAGTGCCGGGGAACCTGCGAAGGGCAGATCCCTCTGAGAGGAAGCAGATCATCGAGTGGTGGGCGGCCTTCCAGGTCGAGACCGGCTTGCCCGAGGACGACGTATCTCCTGCGGTCGACTTGGGGCTCTCGACGGGCCGCCTCTTCGTCTGGGACGACGCCGGGGCGAGATGCGTCGCACGCGTTACCGAACCGCTCGGCGGTGTCTCGCGGATCGGAGCTGTCTTCACACCGTCCAGGTGGCGGCGCCGGGGATACGCCGCGGCGTGCGTAGGGGCTCTCTGCGACTGGGTCCGGCGAGAGGACCGTGCCAACTCGATTCTTTACGCGCAGCTAGGCAACCCCAGCTCCAACGGGATCTACCGGCGGTTGGGATTCCGACCAGTTTCGGAGGTGCTCGCGTACCGCTTCAGTGACGTCACCGACGGCGAATGAGCCGAGCTTCCGAGCGGCGGCGGGACTCGCCCGCAGCTCCGGCGCAGTCCGTTGCGCGGCCTGCAGCGCCGGCGCAGACGGTTGCCCGGCCTGCGGCGGCCGACAAGTCGGGTCGGCTTCGAATCGACCTGGTCGTGACCGACCTCGATGGCACCCTCTGGGACGGCTCTGGGAAGGTGCACCCCCGCACGCTGCGCGCGCTCGAGATCCTCGAGGCGGCTTCGATCCCGGTGCTAGCGGCCACCGGTCGGCGGGCGGGAAGCGCCTGGCCGCTGATGGAGGCGAACGGGATCGCCCTGCCAACCGTGCTGCTCGATGGTGCGCTCGGCCGGGAGTTCGGCGCGACCACCGCCTTCCACCGGCACCCCTTCAGTCCTGCGGCCGCTGCGGACATGCTCAAGATCCTCGAGGAGCTCGGCGTGAGCCCGTGCATCAACGTGGACGCAGCCGGCCCGGATGTCGTACTCGGCGAGCACCCGTCGACTCATCCTGAGCACGTCCGTCTACTCGAGCCCTGGAAGCGACGTGAGGACCCGTGGACAGCGGTGAGAACCTTGAGCGTGCTGGCGTTCACGCTCATCGGCGGCGAGGCGTCGGCCATGCGAGATCTCGCGTCTGAAGTGACCGCGAAGGCACCTGTAGCCGCGGCGCTCTCGGCTGACCGGACCTACGGCGGTCTCCACTTGAGCATCCGGCCGCTCGGGGTGCACAAGTGGGCTGGAGTCGTGGCCTTCTGCGCCGCTCGCGGCAGCGACACGCGTCGTGTGCTCGCCATCGGCGACTCGGAAAACGATCTCGAACTTCTCGACGGAGCGGCGATTGCCGTCGCTGTCGCCGACGGCTCGCCGCTGGCACTCGGGCGTGCGCACCACGTGTTGGCACCTGCGAGCGAGGGCGGTTGGGCCGGGATCCTGGAGCTGTTAGGTCTGTCTGAGACGTAGTGGAACCCTTGACGGGAGGTGGGAACCCTTTACCCGGGGGAGGTGGGAACGCTTGACCCGAAACGAGGCAGGAGCCCTGGCGTCAGGCGAAATGGTCGGAGTCAGACTTCCAGTCCAGCGGCGCCCTGCCCGTCCGACCCCGGAGCTGCGGCGGCGATCTTGACGAACGCGAGCCGAAGCTGGGACAGGCCGTCGAGCAGCGCCTCGGCATGCTGGCCAAGGCGATCTCCGAGCCCGTCGACGAGCAGACCGAGGGCGTCAATCGCCAGCCGGGCCTTGTCGAGCTGCGGTGGCTGCTGAGAGAGGTGCAATGCGGCAAGCTCGAAGAGTCCGTAGCAATGGTTCGCCACTACGTCCTCAGCCGGCGCAGCAGCGAGGTGCCGGGCAATCTCGACCAGCTCGTCCTCGGTTTTCATCCCCTCGTCGGTCAGAGCGCCGGGTCCGGTGTCCCGGCGTCGGCCAGATCCTGCTGGCGGCGGTTCGTGGGATCCGCCCGGCGATCCGCCTTGCGGCCCGCCAGGCCCCCCTGGCGCTCCGGTCCCGGAGGATCCTCCGGGACCGGAAGGTCCTCCGGGACCGGATCCGCTCTCGCCCGGGCGCGGCACCTGATACTCGCCGTCGGGTGTCCAGAGGCTGCTCATGCTGCTAGCGTACGTGCTGACAACTAAGGGAAGCGGGGCTGCGCCCAAATCGCGCGACTCCCACCCGGCCACTGCCGGCTTCGCCGATGTGTGCGCCGGGTCTTGAGCGTGACTGGTCGGCATCGCCGTCTTCCCGTTCATGCGGTCGAGCACGGTCTCGGCCCTAGCGAGAGGACGACGCCCAATCACCACTGTTCCCAGTTCCAATGAGCCACGGATCAACGACCGTATCCGTGCTCGTGAGGTCCGGCTCGTCGACGCTGAAGGTCGCCAGCTCGGGATCACGCCTCTCCCGCAGGCGCTCGCCATTGCCCAGCAGCAGGATCTTGACCTGGTGGAGGTGGCGCCTCTGGCGAATCCCCCGGTCTGTCGGATCATGGACTATGGGAAGTTCAAATTCGATGCTGCGCAACGGGCCAAGGAGTCGCGACGCAAGACGAGCAACGTCGGCATCAAGGAGATGAAGTACCGGCCCAAGATCGGCCCGGGGGACTTCGACACGAAGACGCGCCAAGTGCTCAAGTTCCTGAACGAGGGCCACAAGGTCAAGGTGACGGTGATGTTCCGGGGGCGGGAGGTCATCCATCCTGACCTCGGAAAGCGGATTCTCGACCGGATCGCAGAGCAGATCGAGGGAGTGGCCAAGATCGAGACGGAGGGTCGCCTGGACGGACGGAACATGGTCATGGTGCTCGCACCGGACAAGCGCGCGAAACAGTCGACGGAAGCAAGACAGTCATCGGAGCACCGGCACCATGCGGCCACGAACGGCAGTGCGCCCGCAGAGTTGCCAACGGAGGACGTCGTGCCAGCGGCACCTGGCTTGACAGGGCCTGAGCCGCTTGCTGTCGAGTCGGACGGTGGCCAGACGCAAGTGGAGACGCACACGTAGGCAGGGAGCAACCAAGCAAGAGAGGACACCAGGGCAAGCACCCAAGGCAGTACCAAGGCGTCCCACCGGGACTCGTCCCAGGTCGCCGGCCAGGCCGACTCGATCGGCGTGCCGGGGACCGGCGGAAGCACAGGCAGGGAAGGTTGGAGAGCCACCGGGTGCAGCCCGCGGCACGAGGACGAGGAGTTCCGGTCTTGTGGGGACCCGAGCGGGCTGCTGGCTACCGGAGGCGTGCCACGGCAATACACGAGACCAGATCGCAGACAGCACAGAGCACAGTGCACAGTGCGAGACGAAGACCGAAGCGAAGACGAAGGAGCATGGACATGCCGAAGCAGAAGACGGACCGAGGTGCGGTGGCCCGTTTCAAGATCACCGGGACCGGGAAGATCAAGCGCCGGCAGCAGAACCGTGGCCACCTCCTCGAGAAGAAGTCGTCGGTTCGCACTCGTCGCCTCGCCCACGAGGTCGATGTGTCGGCGGCTGACCGCAAGAGCGTTCGCCGGCTGCTCGGGATCTGACGCCGCTGCGAAGCCTGTCCCAACCGATCACCGACGTCGCTCGCCGCGGCTGACCGCGACAAGTCCAACCAAGACCCAAGACGACCTATTGCACCCGCATCTACGACGAAGGGAGCCCCCAAAATGGCCAGGGTGAAGCGCGCAGTCCACAGCAAGAAACGCCGCCGGACCGTCCTCGAGCGCGCGCAGGGCTTCTACGGCAACAAGTCGCGCTCGTACCGAGCCGCGAACGAGCAAGTCATGCACTCGCTCCAGTACGCGTACCGCGACCGCAGGGCCCGAAAGGGTGATTTCCGCAAGCTCTGGATCCAACGTATCAACGCAGCTGCTCGGCTCAACGGCACCACCTACAGCAGGTTCATCGCGGGCTTGCACAGGGCGGAGGTGGACGTCGACCGGAAGATGCTCGCGGACCTCGCGGTTCGCGATCCACAGGCGTTCTCTGCGCTGGTGGTGCTTGCTCTAGGAGCGCTCGACGCGGAGGCGCTGGGGGCCGCGGACGCTGATGAAATCGATGGGATTGACGTTATCGACGGAAATACTCATCTCGACGAGGGCACCGTGCAGGCGAGCGTCGACGAGGCCGCCTCCTGAGCGCGAGCTCGACGCACCAGACGGGGGCCAGCGTGAGTGGGCTCGGGGCGCGTCATCAGCGAGTTCAGCGCCTACGTCGCCTGCTCCGCCGTTCGAGCGTCCGTGACGCGGAGCACGCGTTCGTGGCCGAGGGTGTGAAGGTTGTCGAGGCAGCGATGGATGCAGGTGCGCCAATCGAGTCGTTGTTCGTCGCCGCCGACTGGCGTTCGTCCTCGTCGACGGCTGCGATCGTCGACCGGGCAGGCCAAACGGGGCTTCGGGTCTTCGAGCTCGGGCCAGGGGTCATGGAGCGGGTCGCCGATACGGTGAGCCCCCAACCGGTTTGCGCAGTCGTGGCGACGGTTGCGGTCGGACTTGATGGGTTGCTGTCGCGATCCGGGCTCGACGGTGAGCGGAGCCTGGTGCTCGTGTGCGTGGACGTGCGCGATCCGGGCAATCTCGGCGCTGTTCTCCGTGTCGCGGCTGCCACTGGAGCCTCGGGCGTGATCTGCTGCTCGGGAACCGTAGACCCGTTCAATCCGAAGGTGGTCCGTGCGAGCGCCGGTGCACTGTTCCGAGTACCGCTCGTGAACGATGTCACGCCGGCTGAGGCACTCGAGAGCCTTGGCGGATTGGGTTACCGGTGCTGGGCGACAGTCCCCGAAGGCGGAACGGACTATGTCGTCGCGGACCTCGAAGGTCCTACGGCGCTCGTCCTTGGCAACGAGGGCGCTGGATTGCCAGCGGAAGTCGTAGCGCGGCTCGACGGCTCACTGTCGATCCCGATGGCGGAAGGAACCGAGTCATTGAACGTGGCGATGACTGCTGCCGTGCTGTGTTTCGAGGTTGCTCGCCGGCACCGGCCAGCTTCATCCTCAGCTGACGCGGCATTAGCATGTTCCGATGGAACCGCAGGACCAGCCGATTGAAGGTGGCGTCGTGACCACCGATCCGGCCGACGAGATCGCAGAGCTCGAGGCCAAGGCCACAGCCGCGCTCGAAGGGGCGGCCGATCTGGCAGCACTCGACGAGGCTGAGCGGGTGGCGTTCCGTTCGAGGAGCTCTCGTTTTGCGAGGATGTACCAGAAGCTGGGGTCGATGGAGTTCGAGGAGCGCCGGGACGTCGGTCGGCGCCTGAACGAGTTGCGCGGGCGGCTGGAGAAGCTCGCGGATCGGCGACGGGCCGAGCTCGGCGCGGCCGCCAGAGCCGAGCGCCTCGCCGCGGACCGGTTGGACCTGACCGAGGTGCTTCCCGGACGTCTTGCCGGTCATCTCCATCTCGTTACCCAGGTTCGTGAGGCGCTCGAGGACGTCTTCGTCGGCATGGGCTACGAGATCGCCGAGGGGCCCGAGGTCGAAACGGGATGGCGCAACTTCGAGGCGCTCAACATCCCCGAGGATCATCCGGCTCGGAGCCCCGTCGACACGTTCTACGTCGACTACGGCGAGCCCTGGAGCGTTCTGTTGCGCCCGCACACGTCGCCGGTTCAGATACGTCTCCTCGAGCGAGGCGTGCTCCCGATCTACGCCGTGGTACCGGGACGCACGTACCGCAAGGACACGCCCGACTCGACGCACCTTCCCGTGTTCCACCAGATCGAGGGACTCGTCGTCGACCGTGGGGTCACGTTCGGGGATTTGAAGGGGACGATCGCCACGTTCGTCCGCGCCATTTTCGGCGAGGGGACGAGGACCAGGCTTCGCCCCGCGTACTTCCCGTTCACTGAGCCGTCGGCTGAGTTCGAGATGTCGTGTGTGATCTGTGGTGGCGAAGGCTGCCGTACCTGCGCGGGTGTCGGGTGGATCGAGCTCGGCGGCTGCGGGATGGTCCACCCCGCAGTCTTCGAGGCAACCGGTGTCGATCCCGAGGAATGGACCGGATTCGCGTTCGGGTTCGGCATCGACCGGTTGGCGATCATGCGTCACGGCATCGCGGACCTAAGGGTGATGGTCGAGAACGACGTGAGGTTCCTCGGGCAATTTTGAGCTCGTGCTCGGATGCGGGATCCGCGCACGCACACCCCTGGCCGGTCGCTCGAAGGCGCGGGTAACCCGATTGGCCGGGCAGCGACCAAGTGGGACGCCCGCCAGAGCTAGACGTCCGCCAGAGCTAGACAAGCGACACAAGACGAGACTTGAGGAGACAAGGAAGTGCGCGTTCCACTGTCGTGGTTGCGGGAACTGACCCCGCTCGAGACACGGCCGACCGACCGAACGGAGGTCGCCGCGCTGGCAGCGGATCTTGACGCGCTTGGTCTGGTCGTCGAGGCGGTCGAAAAGGTCGGCGAAGGACTGAGCGACGTCGTGTTGGCTCGTGTCCAGGAGATTGAGGCGATTCCGAGGGCTGATCGGATCCGCCGTGTCATCGTCGACGCTGGGGGGCCCGAGCCATTCGAGGTTGTGTGCGGGGCCTGGAATTTCGAAGTCGGGGACGTCGTTCCGTTCGCGCCCGTCGGCGCGGTACTTCCGGGGGACTTTCGCATCGAGCAGCGGCGGCTGAAGGGCGTCGTGTCCAACGGGATGTTGTGCTCGGGCCGAGAGCTCCGCCTGTCCGACGACCACGAGGGGATCCTCGTGCTCGGTCGGGCGAGCCTGCCCGGCGGTTCTCCCGGGTCGCCGGAGTCGCCCGGGTCCCCCAACCCGGCAGGGACGCGACCGGACGCTGATCTCCAGGTCGGACGCCCGCTCGTCGAATACCTCGGCGCCGGATTCGAGCCTGATGTCGTGTTCGACCTCGCCATCGAGGGGAACCGACCCGATTGCCTTTGCGTCGCTGGCGTCGCGCGGGATATCGCGGCCCGCCGGAGGCTTCCGTTCCATTTGCCCGAACCGGTTGTCGAAGAGGGCCAAGAGCCGGCATCGGCGTTCGCGACCGTCGAAGTGCTGTCACCCGAGCTTTGTCATCGGCTCACCGCCAGGGTGCTGATCGGCGTGACCCACGTCACTTCGCCTGTCATCGTTCGCCGCCGGTTGACCATGGCGGGGATGCGGCCGATCGATTCGATCGTCGACGCTTCGAACTACGTCATGCTCGAGCTTGGCCAGCCCACGCATCCCTATGACCTCGACCGCCTTGGAGGCCATGGGCTTCGCGTGCGGGCAGCCCGGCACGGCGAGGAGCTCGTCACCTTGGACGGCGTGATTCGGGTGCTCGGGACTCGGCCCCCCAAGCTCGACGATCCGCTGTCTGCCAGCGACTGCCTCATCTGTGATGCCGACGATCGACCTGTCGGGATCGGAGGGATCATGGGCGGCGAGTCGAGCGAGATCACCTCGGAGGCCACGCGCGTCCTGCTCGAGGACGCTTCTTTCGCTCCTCTGGCCGTTGCGAGGACTGCAAGGTGGGTCGGGCTGCGAAGTGAGGCCTCCGTCCGGTTCGAGCGGGGAGTGGACCCGAAAGGCATGGAGCGCGCGGCGCTTCGTTTCTGCGAACTCGTGATCGCCGCCGCCCGTGCAGCAGGGGTAGATTCACCGGTCGTCGCGTACGGTTTGCTTGACGCTCACCCGGTTCCCTATGTGCCGCGGCGAATCCCAGTGCGCACTGGGCGGGTCGGCGGATTGCTCGGAACCAAACTCCAGGACGCTGACATAGGACAGCTGCTGGACCCGCTCGGCTTCGTGACGATCTTGCCGGATGACGCCGCTGAAGCTGGACTCCTCGAGGTCGAGGTGCCGTCCTTCCGACCGGACATCCGCCGCGAGGTCGACGTCACCGAGGAGGTCGCGCGACGCATCGGTTACCAGGAGATCCCGGGGTCCGATCGGCGGTCTCCTTACGTCGGCCGCCTGAGCGACCTCCAGACGCTTCGCCGCCGGCTCAAGCGAATCCTTGCCGGGCTCGGCGCGCATGAAGCATGGACGATGTCGGTCGTCGACCCGCGTGACCAGGTACGTGGGGGAGTGGGTAGTCCGCTGGTTCCACTGCTGAACCCCATGGTGGCCGAGGAGTCCGTGCTCCGAGGAGGCCTCTTGCCTGGACTGCTCGGTGCGGCGCGCCACAATGCGGGTCATCGCAGACCCTGGCTCCGGCTCTTCGAGATTGGAGACGTCTTCGCACTCCCGAGCGATGGGGCGGGCGAGCCCCAAGAGCTCTTTTCGGAACAACTTTCGGAGCTGCCGGAGGAGTGGGAGCTGGTCGCGCTCCTCCTGGGCGAGGCCGACGATGACGCGGCCGCGGCTGTAAACGCCTGGCGAGTAGTTGCGGACGCGCTGCGTTTGGAGAACGTGGAACTTCGCAGTGCAGCGAGGTTGGGCCTGCATCCCGCAAGGACCTCGGAGATCGTGGCTGCCGGCACCGTCGTCGGCGTTGTGGGTGAGGTCGATCCGCAGACTCTCGAGGCCTACGAGCTTCCTCACGAGCGCGTGGGCTGGCTCGAGCTCGACGTCGAGAAGCTGGCCGCGGCGCCACGGCGATCGATCGTGGCACGGCCGGTAAGCCGCTTTCCTTCGAGTGACGTCGACCTTGCCTTCGTTGTCGGGGACGCGGTTCCCGCAGCTGACATCGAGGGCGCCCTGCGTCGAGCTGCCGGCGACATGTGCGAGTCGGTGGAGCTCTTCGACGTCTATCGGGGGGCGGGCGTGACCGAGGGCTCGCGGAGCCTGGCTTACCGCCTGCGGTTCTGCGCTCTCGACAGGACGTTGACCGATTCCGAGGTGGCCGAGCTCCGTGCTCAGTGCATCAGAGAAGTGGAAGGCCGGTATCAGGCGACGCTTCGAGGATGAAAGCGGAGCTCGTCAAGCTCCCCGGGTGTATGAACGCAGGCCGGGGCAGCGCCGGAGCGAGTGACGGGTGGCGGGCGATAAGGGGCGAGCGATAAGGGGCGAGGACGAGGGCGAACCTGAGCTCGAGCTCGGTCAGGTCACCTTCATGGTCGCGGTGGCCGATAAGTACCACACCTTGCTCGCTTGCACAGTGTAGGAGCCCGATTTGAATCCCTTGGGGAAGGAGAACCTGACGATCCCCTTTGCACTTGTGGTCCCACTCTTGCCGTTGACGGTCACCTTGGCCCCAGCAACCGGGTCGCCGACGTCGGTGATCGTGAAGGTGACGGTCTGGGCGTGAAGGTTGCTCCACTTCCCAGGCGAGACTCCGACGGAGAGACCCGCCAGCAATTGCGTCTGCCAGAAGTTGTAGGTGGTGCCGGTTGACTGCAATTCGGCTACGAGGTCGAGCGGACCGAGCGAGCCCTGACAGGCGAGGGCGTAGTCGACAGCACCCGTGATGCCCTTCGGCCAGTTGATGCTGTGCACGGCGCCGAACTTCGTCTTCGCGATGTTGGTGCGAACCGCACGGTACTGGCCGGGGGTACTGTTCGGCCACGCCCACGCGACCCACAGCCGACCGCCAGGGCCCGCCGAAAGGGCGACACGATTCACCGAATAGGGACCATTTGGCGCCGCGGTTCCCGGGACCGTGACAATCGAGGAGCTCGGCCCCGCTTTCCACAACACGACCTTCCCGCAGTCGAAGTTGAAGAGACTGGTGTAGGCCAAGCAGTAGGCGAGGTAGACACCGCCGGTGGAAGGCGCAGCGAGGGGCAGGTGGCGCGAGTTCATGTCGACGGTGGTGCCGTACTCGTACGAGGAGGGCGCCTTGTAGGCGGTGCCTACAGCAGGGTAGATCTCGCGTACGTAGTTGCCGTCCTTGGGGTGGCCCGTGCCGTTATGCCACTGGTACCAGGCCGCCCATACGTCGCCCGTGACCTGGTCGACCACCAGGGTGACGTCAGTCATGAATGCACCCGAGTCGTTGGAAGAAAGCAACTTGTCTGGCCCTCCGACACCGACGTGGTAGGTGATCGCCGTCGGCGGCACGCCTGAGTAGGCGAAGACGGGCACCGGCTTACCGCCCACTCTCGTGAACACGGCATCGAAGCCGGAGTCATTGACGGCAGTGCTGTCGGTCGTCGCCGGCGAAGGGGCCGTCCAGCCCGAGGCCCCGTTTGCCGAGGTCGTCACGCAAACTTGACCTTTGCATGCACCAAGGCTTCCACCGACCGCGGCAAGATAGCCCGTGGCGGTCTGGATGATTTGTGGATCCATCGACATCGAGCTCGCCGTGCCCGTGACAGCAGTGTCCGACATGAGGACCCCTGACGGGCTGACGATCGCCTGGAACAGCTGAAAGTGGGTCGAAGAGGTGATCGTGTAGAGGACGTGCAGGTTCCCTTTGCTGTCCCGGAGTACGCCGGGGTAGTCCGCGTTGCTACCGAGTTGTCTGGAGATGTTCGTCCAGACGCCGGGTCCGCCTGCCAACGCGGATGCCGGCGCAAGCATCATCACGGCGAGGAAAGCAGCAGAGAGCGTGGCGAGACGAAGGGCGCTTCGCATTGTTCCTTCCCGGAATTTGTCTGACCTCGTACAGATCGACGATGTGCGCATCCTTTCCGACTTGTGGTGTGCTCGCAAGCCACTTCGCACTGCCGACCCGCAGAAGCGCCGGAAGGCGTGAGCACCCAGGGCCGAGCCTTCCAGAAGCTTCGCGAGGATCAATCGCCTTCGGCTGGCGCCATCAAGCGAGCGGCGGAGGGACGGTCGGAGAGGAGCAGGGCGGTCTCGCCATCGTCCTCGTAGAGAACATCCTGCTCCAAGCGGTCGAGGATGACTTCTGTGACCGGCGCCAGGTGCCGACGGATTCTCTCAAGGGCGAACGGCGGCAGCTGGTCGAGGAAGCAAAACGCGACGAGCTCGGTTCCGTCGACACCTGGCTCCGCAGCGACAAGCTCAAGCGCAGCAAGACACCGCTCGATGGTGTCGTCGCGATCGCCGAGTTGGATCAGCTCGGTCACAAAGTCAGCGAACTCGTTGAAGACGACCTGCGCCGTCAGGTCCTCATCGTAAATGTCCACAAGGTCGAGATAGTGATTCTCGAACTCCGGAACGTTCTCGCGCAGAATGCGAACTGCGCGCTGGTCTGCCGGTAAGCGCATGGTCGTTTCCTTCCCGTCGTGGAGTGTCACGGCGGCGATGGTCGCCACGAGCTGGCCGGAGACCGGCCAAGATCAGAATATCAAGACATGATACGAAATATCAAGAAAGGGGCGAGGATACTATTACCGGGCTGCTGTCGAGGTCGACGAGGACGCGGCCCCCGAGCGGCTCAGCCAGCTTGGCGACGACCTCACGCCGATGTCCCGGCAGAGCGCGAGGCCCAGGAGGCCCGATGTCGCGGGTAACAGGAAGGACTGCGACGGCTTCGCGTGTCTCGATCACCTCGGCAGACGGGTACTCGGTTACCAGGGGTGGCCCACCCACGAAAGAAAAGTGAAGAGTCATTCCGTCAGGCTCGGCGTCGGCGCCGACTGCCCGGTGGGGGCTTCCGGGAAAGGGAGCGGCGCGAGTCGGTGGATCCGGGCGTGACCAGCGCTCGACGTCGGGAGCGAGCACCCAGATCGGCCCGATTGCCTCCTCGGCGTGAAGTCGCCAGGCCGGAAGGCGCCGGGATCCTCGATCTGTGAGGAACTCCGCGTAGGCCCGGACCGCCTCGGTCACGCGAAGGGAGCGGGCGTCGGGGCGATGGGGCGGCCCCGCTGATCCCCTTTGTCTGAGCGAATGGAGGACTTCGTCGGGGATCGGGACGGTTGTCTCGATGTCGCCCCGGATAAAGGCGAGCTTGGCGGCACCCGTGTGGAAACCACCCTCGGGGCGTGCGATCGACCCGACCAGGACAAGCGGGCGAGGTTCGCGCTCGACCGGGAAGCCGGACCACTGCTCGAGGGCCCAGCGAGCCCATTCACGCTCTTCTTCAAGCCGACGATCTTGACTTCTCTGCCAAGGTGCCCCGAGCAGCGGGTCGTCGAAAGCACCGTCGGTGAAGTCCGGGGCCATCACGCTCCTACGGCTCACGCCGTTCGAATTTCCTCCGCAGCGTCTCGCGGCGCTCCTGCAGTTCCCGGTAGGTGAGCTGTTCGGTGTCCGTCGAGAGGCCCATGGAGGCACGGAGCCCGTCGAGATCGACTGGCACGGTGCGGGGATCGAGCCCGATCTCGGCGGCAATTCGTTCGCCGTAGCGGTCGGCGAAGTAGGTCGCGATGAGTGCCACCTCTCCGAGCAGGTCGATACCGGGAGCCAGCGTCGCGACCGCGCCGTCGAGAAACAACATGTCCTTCACGAACAACATCAATTCCTTCGGCATCCGCGCGCCGTAGGCCAAGAGCTTCTTGGTGAGGTCTCGCAACTGGGCCGTGAGCTCGTCGGCCGACAAGGTGGTCACGTCCAGCGCCGGCTTGTCGAGGCCGAGGTCCCTGATGACCTGGTCGACGTCGGCGTCAGGGGGAAGCGCGCCGAGCTCCTTCAGCGCTTGTACCTGGATCGGGATGTTGTTCGTGGTCCCGCCGATGAGCAGTTGGAGAAAAGCGAGACGCTGTTGCTCGCCGAGGCGCCCCGTGATGCCGTGATCGAGCAGGGCGACTCGGCCGTCCGTCTGGACGAAGAGGTTCCCGCCGTGCAGGTCGCCGTGGAACACGCCGTAGAGCAGCGCTCCCTCCAGGAACGAGACCATCTCAGCGCGAAGCACTGCCGTCGTGTCGATGCCGGCGGCACGCATCCCCGCGACGTCGTCCCAGGCGAAACCGTCGAGCCGTTCCATCACGAGCATGCGGCGCGTGACGAGCCGAGGATGTGGGCGCGGCACGATGATGGAGCGCTGGTTCGTTTCGGCGAGGACGTGGCCGACGTCGAGCATGTTGGCTGCTTCGAGCCGGAAGTCGAGCTCCTCCACAATCGTTTCGGCGAACAACTCGATGAGGGCAGGAGGATTGGCGAGCGCCGCAACCGGGATCCGCCCGACGAGAAACGGCGCGAAGAAACTCATGCCCGCCAGGTCCCTTCGCACGAGTTCGGCGACGTACGGCCGCTGGACCTTGACGACCACGCGCTCGCCGGTGTGGAGGCGGGCATTGTGGACCTGGGCGATCGAGGCGGCGGCAATCGGCGTGCGGTCGAATTCGGCGAAGGTCGCGTCGAGCGAACCGGCGAGCTCAGACTCGAGGATCCGGCGGACGTCGTCGAACGACTCGGGGGGCACGCGGTCCCGAAGGAGCCGGAACTGCGAGACGATCTCCTCGGGGAAGATGCCCTCTCCGGACGAGAGGATCTGTCCGAGCTTGATGTAGGTCGGCCCGAGTTCGCCGAACGCGACCCGGAGGCGCCGCGAGAGCCCGAGTCGTGACCGCGGCTGACCGCGCCCTCGATCGAGAAGGTACCAAGCGCCGACGGCCCGCCCGAGTGTCCAGCCAACCTTCACGATGCGGTGCGCGGGGGGGACCCGCCTGCGCCGGACGAGACGCGGCACCTCCGAGCGCGTCCTTGTACGGATGACGTCGATGCCCTCGAGCCAGGGGAGGTCGTTCGGGTCGATCAGCCACGGAGGATCGTCACTGAAACCGGCGAAGTTGCAGTCGGGTGGCCGCTTGCTTGACCGGCTGGCGGAATTCCCGGGGGCCGACAACTCCTCGGTGCCTGTGACTCAGGCGGATTCCGGGGCGAACACGATGCACCCATTGTGTCCGCCGAAACCGAAGCTGTTTGACAAGACCGGCCCCGGTTCCCACTCCCGTGGGGTGTCACGGACGATGTCGAGATGGATCTCGGGATCCTGCTGCTCAAGGCCGACGGTCGGGGGGATGATGTGTCGGTCGATCGTCAGCGCGCAGGCGACACCTTCGATCGCCCCGGCCGCTCCCAGCGAATGACCGGTTACCCCTTTGATCGACGTGACAATCGGCCCAGGCCGCCCGAAGATCTTGTCGATAGCCTCGGCTTCCGCGAGGTCGTTGAGAGGTGTGGAGGTGCCGTGCGCGTTGACATGGGCAATGTCGGCTGCGGTGAGGCCAGCGTCCTCCAGCGCGAGCTCGATGCACCCGATCGCGCCAGCGCCTCCCGGAGCCGGCGCCGTGATGTGGTAGGCGTCAGCGCTCGAGGCGCCACCGAGAAGCTCCGCGTAGATATGCGCGCCGCGAGCCCTCGCGTGCTCGAGCTCCTCGAGTACGAGCACAGCCCCACCCTCGGCTATCACGAAGCCGTCACGGCGAATGTCGAACGGCCGGGACTGCCCGCTCGTCGAGAGCGCGGTCATGTTGCCGAATGCGGCAAGCGCGACGGGCGTCATGGCTGCCTCGGCACCGCCTGCGAGCACTGCATCGCATCGCCCGCTGGTGATGAGTCGGTGCCCGGCAAGAATTGAATGGGTACCCGATGCGCAGGCCGTCGCGATCGTCTCGCACGGTCCGCGCCAGCCCAGGCGCATCGAGATGGCCGCCGCGCCGGCGTTCGCCATCATCATCGGCACGAGAAACGGGGAGACCCGACGCGGGCCCTTCTCCAACAGCACGCCGATCTGGATCTCCATCGTGGTGAGACCTCCGACGCCGGTGCCGATCTGGACGCCGGCGAGCGCCGGATCGACATCGACGGGGCCAGCGTCAGCGAGCGCCATCTCGGCGGCGGCGACGGCGTACTGCGCAAAGGGGTCGACGCGCCGTGCTTCTTTGGCGTCGAACCACACAGAGGGGTCGAATCCCTGTACGCGGTGCTCGCCTTCGGGTGCCGGCCCGTTCAGGCCCGCGAAGAATGCGTCCTTGCCGAGCCCGCAGCACGACACCACGCCGAGTCCCGTGACTGCGACTCTGCGGCGAGCGCCCCGGTCCGGCACGAGTTCGGCGTTGCCCATCAGAGCTTGGAAGTGACGAGCTCGTAGGCCTGACCGACGGTCTCCACGCCTTCGAGCTCGCTTTCGTCGACGGTGATGCTGAAGACCTCTTCGAGCTCCATCACGAGCTCGACGAGGTCAAGGCTGTCAGCGTCGAGGTCATTCGCGAAGTTCGCTTCGAGAGTTACCTTCTCGCCAGGCACGTTCAGGATCTCGACCGCGCAGGCCTTGAACTTGTCGAACGTCGCTGCGTCGAACGTCCCTTCGTTGTCCATGCGAGGGCTGCTTTCTCTTGTCGGTTGGATTGGTTGCGATGTGTCAGTGGCCCATGCCGAGACCGCCATCGACGGCCAACACGGCTCCGGTGATGTAGCTGGCACCGTCTGAGGCTAGGAACTCGACGGCCGAGGCGATCTCGTCAGGGGTGGCCTGCCGCCCGAGCGGCACCATCGAAGTCAGTGCCGTCACGCGATCTTCTCCTAGCACTGCGATCATATCCGTGGCCACGACCCCGGGGGCGACCACGTTGACCGTGATGGAGCGGGATGCGACTTCCCTCGCCAATGAGCGGGCGAACCCCACGAGCGCCGCCTTCGATGCTCCGTAGTTTGCTTGGCCCGCCGAGCCCATGAACGCCACGACCGACGAGATCAGCAGGATCCGCCCGCGCCTGGCGCGAACCATCGGTCCGAGGGCTCGTTTCGCAGTCCGGTAGACCGACGTGAGGTTCGTCTCGATGACGTTGTCCCACCGCTCCTCGGACATGCGGAGGAGCAAGGTGTCGTCAGTGATTCCCGCAGCGCAAACGAGAATCTGAACGGGACCGAGCGTCTGCTCGATCTCGGCGAAGGCCCTGTCGACGTCCGCGGCGGAAGTCACGTCGCAGCTGACCGGCAAGAGGTGATGTGTCCCAGCCGGCCCGTCGAGGAGCTCGGGTGGCTTTGTCCGCCATGTGACGGCGACGCGATCGCCACCGGCTTGGAACCGCCGCGCGCAGGCCAGACCGATCCCCCGGGAGCCTCCGGTCACGAGGACAACCCGAGCTGAGCCGGCCTCTGTACCGCTCCCGGCGCCCTCAGCGCTCCCGCCGCCGCCGCCTGTGCCCCTCCCGGCGCCGACCTCAGCGCCGCCGCCGCCGCCTGTGCCCCTCCCGGCGCCCTCAGCGCTGCCTGTGGGCGCGTGAGAGCGCGCCGAGGACTCCTCCTGCCCCCCGGTCACCCACGTGCTCCGGCCTTGCCCGCCACTGATGGTGCCGTCGGCGCTCCACCCCATCGCACGATGGCACTTGCCCAGGTCATGCCGGCTCCGAAGCCAGAGAAGAGGACGAGGTCTCCCTCTTGCATTCGGCCCGCGTCGGCCGCTTCCGCGAGTGCGATCCCGCAGGACGCGGCGGAGGTGTTGCCCGTGTGGTCGAGGCAGATCGCATATCGCTCCGGGTCGATGCCAAGCCGCTGGCCGACGGCGTCGATGATCCGAAGGTTCGCCTGATGAGGCACGAACAAGGCAATCTCCTCGACGGTGACGTCGGCCTGCTTGAGCACCCGCTCGGCCGACTCGACGGTCGCGCGGACCGCCCGTCGGAAAACTTCCCGGCCTTCCATGACGATGAAGCCACCTCGGTCGCAGTACAGGATCGGCGTCAGCGACCCGTCAAGACCGAGATCGTGCGCCAGGATCAAGGGCTCACCTTCCGTAGCTTCGACGACGACCGCACCGGCTCCGTCAGCGAAGAGGACCGCTGTGCCGCGGTCGTTCTGGTCGGTGATCTGCGACAGGGTGTCCGAGCCGACGACGAGCGCTCGGTCGTGTCCGGCGTCGAGCAGCGCGACGGCCGTCACGAGTCCGTACACGAAACCAGCGCACGCGGCATTCAAGTCGAACGCCGCACCCCGGCAACCGAGCTCGTAGTGGACCCACGACGAGGTCGCCGGCACGGCTCGATCGGGTGTCGTCGTCGCGAGCACGAGCAGGTCGATCTCCTCGCCACGGCGCCCCGCGCGGGCGAGGGCACGCCGGCTCGACTCGATTGCCAACCCGGACGTCGTCCCGCCTTGGTGGCGCTCTTTGATGCCTGTTCGCTCGACGATCCACTCGTCGGTCGTGTCGAGCCGGGCTTCGTAGTCGGCGTTGGTGACGATGGTGTCCGGCAGGGCGAGCCCCCAACCGGTGATCTGAGCGCCTCTCATGAGGTCCTTTCGTCTTGGACTGGGGCGCGCAGCCACGCGATCGGCTGGCCGCCCGTGACCCGTTCGCCGGCCAGCACGAGCACGCCTTCCAGCGAGCCAGAGAATGCCGACCGAACTTCGGTCGTGCCGACGTAACCGAGAAGACCGCCGACCTCGATGATCACAGGGTCGACCGATCGCCCGGTGCCGCCTGGAAGATAGCCGTTCAGACCATCAGCGGGCTCGAACAGCCCGGCGGTGGGCGAGACCACGAGCCGCTCGGTCATGTGAAAATGCTCGCCCGCTGGGGCGGAACCGACCAGGCCGCCTGCGAGGATCTCGACCAGACGATCGAGGTCGTCCGGAGTGTTGACCGATACGCCGATCGTGTCTGCGGTCGGGGCTACGCGTCGCACGAGGCCGGTCAGGACGCCCCCGGGACCCAGCTCGACGAAAGTCTGCATGCCTTCGCTCAGCAGGGTGTCGAGCGTCTGGCGCCAGCGGACCGGGCTGCACAGCTGGGCGGATAGCAGCCGGGGCCACTCTTCCGGATCGTCGTGCAGACGTGCATCTACGTTTGCTGCGACTACAGGGTCGAGCGCGTGAAAGGTTGTGGCCGAGAGTGCCTTGCGAAGCCGATCTCGCGCACCTGACATAAGTGGGGTATGGAATGCGCCCCCGACGGGGATCGACATCACACGTTTGGCGCCGAGCTCCTTCGCGATGATGCCAACCTCGGCGACCGCGTCCGAGGTACCCGCGACGATCACCTGTCCGGGCGCGTTGAAGTTCGCCACCCACGCTTCACCGTCGGCGCGCCGGCAAGCCGCTTCGACACTTTCGTCGTCGAGACCGAGGATGGCGATCATCGTCCCCGGCGCGTAGTCCGCAGCCTCCTGCATCGCGGCGCCGCGCTCTGCCACGAGCCGGAGGCCGTCCTCGAAGTCGAGCGAACCCGAGGCGACGAGCGCCGTGTACTCGCCGAGGCTGTGCCCGGCACATGCAGACGGGACGATCCCGATCCGCTCGGCGGCGTCGAGGACGATCAAGCTCTGGACGAACGTGGCGATCTGGGCGTTGTCCGTTCGCGTCAGAGTTTCTTGATCGGCCTCGAGGAGGAGATGGGCGAGGTCACGTTCGGTGATCTCAGACGCGAGTGCAACGAGTTCGAACGACGGGTGGTCTACCCAGGCGGCGCCCATACCCGGTCGTTGCGAACCCTGGCCGGGAAACGTGAACGCCAGCAAGCTTCGCCCCCCTTCGCCCGAGCGGCCGGGCCCCGTGCCCGCACCTGCTCCCAGCAAGTTTGACCTCGCCGGGACTCGATCGGTTACATCCTGCCTCAGCTACATCTTGCCTCAGCTACATCCTGGCTCAACGAACGGCGAGCCGCGCTCGGAGTGGCCAGTGATCCGAGTTACCCACCTTCAGCGTCTCACCGGAGATCACCTCCACTGCTCGGGTCACGAAGATGTGATCGATCTGGCTGTGAGCACGCCCGCTGGGAAACGTGCGGGCCCGCGCTGCTCTCCGCCAGCCGGGGAGCGCGAGCGAGAGCGGTGGTCCCCAGAAGTTCAAGTCGCCTGCGAGGACTCCCGGCTGGCTCGGTGGCGGGAGGCTCCTGCGGAGCCGCTGCAACAAGATGGGCGAACCGTGCGTGAAGTGGGCGAGGTGCGTGCCCACCACGGTGACAGAGGACGTCCCGACCTCGATCTCGGCGAGGATGGCTCGTCGCACGCTCTGGTCACGTGGTAAGCGGCCAAGCTCGAAGACCTCAAGGCGTCCGACGGGGAGGCGCGAGAGCAGCGCGATGCCCCAGCTGCCCGAGCGGGCTTGAGCGCCGCCTGGCCGCTGGCGCACACGACCGAGGTTCTCCGAGTCGGCCACCCAGAGGCGGCGGGCGTCGCGGTCTCGTTTGTGGGGTCCCCATCGCCCGCTGGTCGCGGTGGCGGCCTCGAGCAGAATGGCGTCCGAGAGGGCAACCTGGTGGACCTCGTAACCAAGCGAGGTCGCCACGAGCGAGGCGAGTCCCTCCTCGCCGTCGGGGGTCCAGTTCTCCTGAAGCACGAGGACATCTGCGTCGATATCGGCGCAGGAGGATACGACGTCGAAGGGTCTGCCCCACCCATCGACGCCTGCATGGAGGTTGAACGTCGCGACGACGAGCTCGGCCACAGGGGAGCGACGCTACCGGGCGCGTATGCGCATCAAGGGTCGGTTCCGCCCCGCACCCGGCTCGCAGCGCTCTCGCCTGGGTCAGCCGGCTGCCGTCAGCCTCCCGTGCCTCGGAACAACGCGCGCAGGTCGAGCGACGGAACGTGCTCCTCACTCGCCAAGGAGACGTAGGTTCGCGCGAGAACATCCTTACCGACGCCGAGGACGGTCGTCAGGAGACCGAGCGACTCCACGAGCTCGTCAACGGGGACCCCGGCGGTGACATGGCGCCACATCGATTCCTCGAGAACATTGAACGCGGTCTGGACCTCACCGATCCCGAATCCGCTGTTGAAGCGGTCGCGGGCAATCTGCTCTGCGTACGCGACCATCCGTCCGAGCTCGCGACGCTGAAGGCTCTCGACGACGATGTCATACAGGGCCTCCAAGCGATGCCGCCGCTCCTCGGGACCGGAGGCGTCGTAGTGGTGGAGGTGGGACCGCGCAAGCCCCTCGGCGGCCTCGTCCAGGATTGCGCTCCTGGCATCCGTGAGCACGGCGATGAGATCCATGTCGGCCTTCCGATCGGTCGGCTCCAGCGACCACGTTGGTCCCTGGCTGGTGACGGCGTCTCCATGATGGCGGGCGACGAGCTTGCGCGGAAGGGCCGAAGGACCCGACAACCTGCTTCCTTCGAGCCGCCCGCTCAGCTGGAATCTCGCCTCTTGATCCACACCGAGGCATGCGCAGGCTCGACGGCCCGGTTGAGCCAACGGCCGTGACCTAGGTCGTGCAAGGCTGGCTCGATATGCCGGAGCTTTCACCAACCGAGTGGGCCGTCCTCGGATTGCTCGGCCGGCGGCCTCAGCACGGTTTCGCTCTGGCGAAGAGCCTTTCTGCCGAGGGCGACTTCGGACATGTGTGGACAGTGCGCCGACCGCTGGTGTATCGCGCGCTCGAGACATTGCAGGCGAAGGGGCTGATTGCGTTTCAAAGCGCTGAACCGGGCGATGGCGGGCCGCCCCGGCGATCGACGACGATCACCGCTCAAGGTCGGCAAGTGCTCGTCGATTGGCTCGGCCAGCCCGTGCAGCACATTCGCGATGCTCGCTCACTCCTGCTGCTCAAGCTTGTGATCCTGGACGAGCTCGATCTCGATCCGACGGCCTTGATCGAAGCCCAAGTCGAACTCGTGGACGACATCGAACGAGGGCTCGACGTGCAAGCATCCGAGGCAGGCGAGGCAAGCGAGCGCACCGTGCTGCTCTTCCGACTGGAAATGGCACGTGGCTTGCAACGGTTCCTTTCCCAGCGCGCAACCGAGGCGAGGGCCCGGCGGGGGTAGGCGGGAAGGCGGTCAAGTGGCCGATCCAAACCGGCCCGGCCTAGCCCTCCTCCTCGCGATCGATCAGCATCGGGTATTCGTCGTCGATCAACGGCCACCGAGGCAATGGGAGCGCCGGCGAGTCACTCGGACCGTCCTCGCTCCGCTGAGACGGCGAATTCGGATCTTCACTGACCGTTTCGTCAGGCATCTCGAGCTCCGATCATCTCGATTGCGACTGAAGCAGCCGATCCAAGCCCACAGATGAGCGCCAGAGTGAGATCGGGCCATCGATTTGGTGGGACGTCAGGATGACAGGCAGTGAGCTCGAGGCATCGGCCGGTGATCACGTCGACAGCCGCCAGGAATCCGATGCCTCCCTCCCGCTCGAGCGTCGGTACGGCGGTGAGCACGAGAGATTCAGCCGTGATGGTCGGAGCCATTCCGTCGGTCCCGACGGGCACGCCCGTCTCGGCGCTGATGCGGTCAAGAACCCATCGCGGGGCGCACATCGTGAGCCCCCGAGGCCAGTCCTCAGTCGAGTGGTCACCGAGCGCGTCACGAACCAGCCGGCGAAGCACTCGCTCATAAGAGCCCGGTTCTGACGAAGTTTCTCGCACTCTTGCCCCAGTCTGGCGAACTCTTCCGTCACTAGTCAATCGGAGACTACTGAGATAGCCTCCGATCCATGAGACTGAGCGCGAGGAATCAGCTTGACGGAGTCGTTGTCCGCGTCGACCACGGCGCCGTCATGTCGACCGTGGTCGTCCGCCTGGCCGGAGGTCAAGAGGTGGTATCGGCCATCACGAAGGACTCGGCCGAGGGACTTGACCTGAGGGAAGGCGACGCCGTGAAAGCGGTGATCAAGGCCACCGAGGTCATGATCGGAAAAGACTGACGGGTGGCCGCCGGTGTGAGCGCCGCCGGTGTGAGCGCCGCCGAGTTCGAGAGCACCCAGGGACCCGCCGAGCGCCCGGGCACCGGCCGAAGCGGTCCGCGTTGTGGCCTGCGACTACGTTCTGGCCTTACTCCCGTCGCCTGATCCACACCGAGGCGTGCGCAGGCTCGACGGCCCGGTTGACGACGTCCAGCAGCTCGCTCCGCACCGTCTCGAGGTCGACGGCGTCCCGCAGCCGAACCGCAAAGGTCGCAACGGTCGCCTCGGCGTCGTACCGGGCGCGGTTGAAGCGACGATCGACGACGCGCTGAACCCGCACGCGGAGCGGATTGAAGAGGGCAACGGCTGCCAAGGTCGATGAGGCGACGGCGACGGGCGAGGAGAAACCGAGCACCCTTGTCACCAACGTGATGACGCCCACATACACTCCTACGACGAGGCCGGTGACAACGGCGTACGACAACGTGCGGCTGATGAGACGGTCGATGTCGTAGAGCCGGTACTTGAGGATCCCGACGCTGATGCCGATCGGCAGGGCGGTAGACGCGAAAAACGAGACGATCTCGACCACGGTCGCGATCGGGTTGGAGCTCTGGGCCGCCAAGAACACGGCGACGAGCCCGACGACGCTGATGGCACCCCCGCCCATGAGCCACTTGAGCTGCTGCCTACCCTCGCCGGTGGACCGTCGCCAACTGGCGACTTGACGACCCACGAAGGAAAACCAGAACACGGGCAGAGAGGCCAGCAGGACGATTTCCACGATCGTAACGACGCCTGAGGGGGAGCGGTCGGTCAGTTGGCCAGCGCTGTCAACCGAGATCGGCTGACCGTTCATCCTCGACGCCCAAAAGGCGAAGAGGAACGCGACCAGCGCCGCGGCGACGGTGAGATAGGCCCACAGCACCATCCGCCAGCGTCGCGACAGGCGACCGTCGGGGAACAGCAGGATGACGAGCGGGATCACGAGGAAATACGAGATCCAAAGGGCTGAGGCCACCAGGGCTGCAGCTGACCCGAAGGGCAAGTCTCCGTGGTGGAAGTGGTAGTCGAATACGGCATAGCGCCCGGCGTCGGTGTCGAAGGCACCTAGCCCTCCGGCGCCTATCAAGACCCAGCCGATCGGATTGCTCGGCTGGCGGCGAGCCACCACGACGCCCGGCGCGGCAAACGCCAAGAACGCGACGAGAACCTGCACTCCGTCACCAAAGTCCTTGGCCGGGTAGGCGAGGGGAACGTAGAGGACAACCAGCGCGAGCGCCAGCGCGCCCAAGATGACCGCCGTCGTGGGTGAGGCCAGGCGAGGGCGGCGGTGGGCGACGTCCGTCGTCGTCATCGTCTGACCGGTTGCCGGCTGCGTCTCGCTCACGGAGCGCAACGCTACGCCGGAAGCGTTCCGAGAACGTTACGGCTGGTCGACGTTCGGCGAGCGTCTCGCTTGACTGCTGCCGCCACCCCGGGCAGAGTCGGATCACGTGATCGGGGCGGCTCGCGGCCCTGGGTTCAGCAGCGATACCTACTGGTAGCCTGCCGCGGTGAGGCGGGTCACCGGTGAGGCCGCGACCGATTCGCTCGCGCTCTCCGCCGATCTCCTCGTGGCCGTTGCACGCGAGGTTGTCGGTTGACCATCCTGTCAACCCGCTCCGGTGCGCCCGGCGCGCCCGCTCGGCGAGTTGCCACTGCAGTCCTAGCAGCGTCCGCCTTCGCAGGACTGGTCCTGGTCCTCTACGCGACCTCGATACACGTCTATTCGGGTGGTTCGGACAAGGCGACCTTGATCCTCGCGGGCCAGGCCATGGGCGGCGGCAACATATTGCTGCACGGCTGGATCCTGACGAGCGACTCGTTGTGGACGACCGACACGTTTCTCTACGCGCTGGCAGTACGTGCCGTTGGCATTCGGCCCAGCCTCTTCAATTTGGAACCAGCTGTTGTGGTCGCGATCACCGTCGTGGTCGGCGCCTTCGTCGCCAGCCAGGGCCGCCGGGGGGCCGCCGCCATATCCGGAGCTGCCACTGTCACGGCGCTGCTTGTGCTTTCCACCCGTGCAATGGCGTCCTTCCTGCTCGGCGGCGGTAACCATGTCAGTACGGCACTCTTGGCCCTTCTCGCCTTCGCCGCGCTGAGCCGGGGCCGTTTCGACTGGAGATGGGCAGCGGCGGTCGCCGCGCTCGCTGGCGGAATGGTCGGCGACCTCATGATGGTCGCTTATGGCATCGTGCCGGTGTTCGGTGCCGGGATCGTCTCCATCTTGCGAGAGCGAGAGTGGCGGGCGGGCATTGCGGCGGTAACTGCGTCCGCCGCAGCGATCATTGCCAGCGAGCTGGCTAGCTGGCTGGCCCGAGCGATGGGCGCGTTCAGGTCTGTTCACTCGGTATCAGTTGCGACCTTTGGTCACATGGTCGTGAACCTGAGGCATCTGCCGAGCTACGGAGGAGATCTCGTCGGCTTCACGAACCAGTTCGGCACCGGGGGAATCCCGATTGCCCTTCAGGACGTCCACGTCGCGGGTGCTCTCACGATGGTTGCGTGCTCGCTGGTGGCCATGGCGAATCTGGCGAGCGGCGTCGTCCGTGGCCGCAGAGGGGCGTCTGGGCCCCGGATGGAGACCGAGCGCTGGTTTCTCGACGACGTGCTGGTCATCGCGATGTTCGGCCCGGCAACGACGTTCGTCGTCCTGGCAGTCAACGGACCGGCTGGCGCCCGCTATCTCGCCCCGACGGTCGTGTTCGCCAGCGTGCTCAGTGGCCGGATTGTCGCCCAGGCCTGGCAGCGGCTGCGACCGGGTTGGGCTACCCGAGCGATCTGCGTCGCCGGCGCGGCTGTCTCGTCGTGCTTTGCCGCGGGCCTTGGCTACACGCTTGCCCAGCCTGTCCCGATCCAGAGTGCGGCAGCGCTCGTTTCCTGGCTCGAAGCGCACCATCTCCGAAACGGGGTCGGCGGCTACTGGGCAGCGAGCATCACCACCGTTGAGAGCAGAGAGGCGATCACTGTACGACCAGTGTGGACGGTCCGAGACGGCAAGCTCGGCCGGGAAACGTACGAATCGTCTGCCAGCTGGTACGCCGGTCAGCATTTCCAGTTTCTCGTTTACCAGACGCCCGCTTACCAAGGCGTCGACAGTGTCTCGGCGACGAGGACCTGGGGGCATCCGGCACACACTTACGTGGTCGGTAACTACCGCGTGCTCGTGTGGTCCGTCTCGTTCAACGTCGCACCCTAGCTTTAGAAGGCTGCCGCGGGGCTTCGCCCGGAGCGGTGTGTGCCCGGAGCGGGACTTGAACCCGCACGCCCTTTCGGACAGCGGCTTTTGAGGCCGCCGCGTCTGCCATTCCGCCATCCGGGCCCGCAGAGCGAGCGTAGCTGGCCAGGTGCACACCGAGTACCCTCCGGACCTGCAAACCTGAAGGTGATGGGAGAGGTCACGGCCGAAGATCCGCCTCGCCGCGCGCGACCCGCCTCTTTCGAGGATGCGGCGGGCGCCAGCTCACCAACCCAGCCAGGTGACGCCCGCGGATCTGGCTCAGCCACGACTGCCCGCTTCGTTCGTCACGAGCTGCGTGGGGCACTACGACCGTCCGAGCTTGCCGAGGCGGCCGTCCTTGGCGACCTCGGTCTCGTCCTCGAGGTGCTCGGCTGGTTCTTGCCGCTTGTCGGCGCTGCGTTTCAGGGCTTGGCGATCGTCCCGTTCGCAGCTCTGGCGGCTCGGCAGAGAGCGCGTACCGCCGTGGTAGCGATCCTCGCAGCGAGCTCGGTCTCGTTTCTCGTCGGGGGAGTGGGGATCGTGTTGCAGACGGCGATCGCCGGAGCGCTCGGGCTTGCCGTCGGCACCGCCTACCGCCGGCGCTGGAGACCAAGTGCGGCTGTGCTCATCGCCGCAGTCACGACGGGAATCCCTGTCGCCGCGATCTCCGTGGGGGCCGAGGCGCTTTCGCCAGGTCTTCGTCGCTTGGCCTTCGCGCAGGTCCAGATCCTGTGGCGCGACGTCCGAGCTGTTTTCAAGCTGGCTGGACTCAACTCTGCGGCGACGTCGGGTGACCAGAAACTTCGATGGGTCATCGGCCATTGGTGGCTCACGGTGCCCTTGTTCGAGTTGTTCGCCGTCGTGCTCGCGGCGGCCCTTTGTTCCCGGTACCTCTGGCCGCTCCTCGTGCGCCTTGAGCAGGATTCGCCCGCTGCCGCGGATCCCTCTCCGTGGCTGGACCAGGGCATCGTTACTCGGCCAGAGCCTGCCGGCAGGCTCGCCGGCGACGGTAACCCGCCGTCGCCAAAGTCCGAAGTCCCGGCCCCGGCTCCCGTTCCCGTCGAGCTCGACCACGTCTCGTACCAGTATCCGGGGAGCAACGCCTGGGCGGTCGCACAAGTCTCGATAAGTGTCCAACCAAGATCCTTCATCGCGCTCGTCGGGCCGAATGGCTCCGGCAAGTCGACCCTCGTGCGACTGCTCGCCGGCCGCTTGTCGCCGACGTTGGGAACTGTGCGCAGGGCTGGTGATCCAGGACTCGGCGTGCCAGGCGGCACGTCCATGATCTTCCAGCGACCCGAGAGCCAGGTGCTCGGAGTGAGGGCGAGAGACGACGTGGTCTGGGGACTTCCGCCAACGCCGCGGCCCGACGTCAGCGCATTGCTTGCCCGGGTCGGACTGGCAGGCTTCGAGGAGCGAGAGACGGCTGGGCTGTCCGGCGGAGAGCTTCAACGGCTCGCGATTGCTGCCTCGTTGGCCCGCGCGCCGATGTTGCTCATCTCCGACGAGGCAACGGCGATGATCGACGCGCCCGGCCGGGCCGAGGTCGTCGCGCTGCTCGAATCGCTTGCCGCCAGCGGGATCACGGTCGTGCATGTCACACACCGACAAGCCGAAGCCGCCAAGGCCGATACGGCGATCCTCATGCTTGGGGGGCGGTTGATACCTCCCTCGTCAACGACGCATCCGGCCGCGCTCGCCTCACGTGGCGGCTCGCCACTGCAGGGGCAACAGCGCCTGCAACGGCTGCAGGAGCGGCAGGAGCCACAGGGCGAGAAGCGAGCGGAGGTCAGCTCCGAACAGCCTGCTCCCGACTGGAAGCGTCCACCGCAGCGATCGTTCCTCCGTGTGCGGGAGTTGGGCTACGTGTACGCCAAAGGCACACCGTGGGCCAGGCGCGCCCTGGAGGGAGTCGACCTCGATCTTCACCGGGGAGAGGGCATCGTGGTCACAGGGGACAACGGATCGGGCAAGTCGACGCTTGCCTGGATCCTCGCAGGCCTCAGTGTCCCGACCGAAGGTGAGGCGCTGCTCGACGGACAGCCCATCATCGCCGGGACCGGTGCGGTCGGGATCTCCTTCCAGCACGCCCGACTCCAGCTCATCCGCCCGACGGTGTTGGCTGATGTCGCCTACGGCACCAACGAGGATCGTGCGTCGGCCGCGCTGCGGTCGGTCGGCTTGGATCCGGTGACCATGGGGCCGCGGCGGGTCGACGAGCTTTCGGGCGGCGAGCAACGTCGCGTCGCGCTCGCGGGGCTTCTCGTGCGCGATCCCGTGCTGTTGATCCTCGACGAGCCCTATGCCGGGCTGGACGACGAGGCCAGAATAGGTCTCGCTGCGATTCTCGCCCGGCTCCGCGAGGAACGGGAAATGACGACCGTGGTCGTCTCGCACGACCTCGACAACGCCGAGCTGCTCGGCGATCGGCTGGTCATCCTCGAGGCCGGTCGCGTGGCGGGGGAACGCGTGCTCGGGAGCGGAACGTGACGATGGGCGGACCCGGGCCATCTCGTGCTCTGCTCGCCGGCGAGCCCGGGCGCCGCCTCCGGCGCGCTCGCAGCCTGAAGCTAGGAGAGATCCACGTCCTGCGGTTCGTCCCGGGGACAAGCCCACTCCACCGGATGTGGGCGGGGACCAAGCTTGTCACGCTCGCGGTGCTCTCTATCGGTCTTCTTCTCTGGCCGTCGTGGAGGTCGATCGGCGTCATGGGAGCCCTGCTGCTCATCGCCTTCCTGGCAGCACGTCTGCCTCGCGGGATCAGCCCCAGGCTTCCCTGGTGGCTGGGCGGCTTCCTCGTGGTAGGGGCCGTCCTCGCGCTCGTCGCGGGCGGCCCACCGGAGGTTCACGTCGGATCACTGAAGGTGGGTCTCGGCGGTTTGGGCAACTTCACGCGCTTCACGATGGTCGGGGTCGACGTGCTCGCGGGTGCAGCGCTGCTCGGTTGGACCACGCCCCTGGCTGACCTGTCGCCCGCTCTCGGGAGGCTCCTCGGTCCCATGCGCCACGTCCGCGTGCCCGTGGACGAGCTTGTCGGCGCGATAGCGCTTTCCATCCGCTGCCTGCCGTTGCTCATGGAGGAGGTGCGAGTGCTCCGCGCGGCCCGCCGCGCCCGACGACCCTCGAGCTCCCGGTCGTTCAGAGAACTCGGGGAAGAGGCTGTCGAGGTGGTATTCGGAGCCCTCGCCAATGCGATCCGGCGGGCGAGAGAGATCGCTGAGGCGATCGAGGCCCGAGGAGGTGTTCCGACGGTTGCTCCCGAGACCCACCCCCTCGCGCGGGTTGACGCGCTTGCGATGGCGGTCAGTGTGCTGGCAGTGACCGCGATGGCCGTACTTCGCTGACGGCGCAGCCACGGTCGCTGGCTTTCGGCCTCGAAGGCAACCGGTCGAGGAGCACAAGTGCCTGGTCGTAGACTTCGTGGTGTGAAACGCGACAACGTGGAACGGCGGCTCTTGGAGGTCCACGCGTTGCTGGTCCGCGCCCGGCAGGAGCTGGCGGTCGTCGAGGAACAGCTCGAGGTGTTCCTCGAGACCGCGGACGAGGCGCGCATCAGGTCGCTCGTTTCCGAGACGCCGCTGGCCGATCGCGAATGGCATGACGCGCAACGCCACGCGGAAGCGATGATCCGTAGCCGCGATACGGCCACCGCTCGGGTTGCCGAACTGGAGCGTGCACAGGACGACCTGCTCGGCAAGCTCGTAGTGTGAACGACAACCGGCCGAATCAAGAGGCTGACTCGATCAAGGAGCGGACCCGTTGGCCAGAACCGTCGTGATCGCGGAGGACGAGGCGATCGTCCGCCTCGACCTGCGCGAAATCCTCGAAGAGCAGGGCTTCGACGTCGTCGGCGAAACGGGACGCGGAGACGAAGCGGTCGAGCTCGCGAGAGAGCATCGGCCGGACCTTGTGATCCTCGACATCAAAATGCCCGGCCTCGACGGGCTGTCGGCCGCCAGGGAGATCAACATCGACCGGGCCTCGGCCGTCCTGATTCTCACTGCCTTCAGCCAGCGCAACCTGATCGAGCAGGCCCGCGACGCTGGAGCGCTCGCCTACCTCGTCAAGCCGTTTCAGCAAGATGAGCTCCTTCCGGCGATCGAGGTCGCACTCGCGAGGTTCAACGAGATGCAGGCACTCGAGGCAGAGAATGCCGCGCTAGCCGATGACAAGAGAAACCTCGAGGAGCAGTTGGCGACACGCCGCTGGGTTGACCGCGCCAAAGGAAAGCTCATGGACGACAAGGGGATGCGAGAGGCGGACGCCTTCACGTTCATCCAGCAGACGGCTATGAACCAGCGAACGACGATGCGAGAGGTGTCCGAGAAGATCGTCGAAGGAGAGATCGCGCCCTGACGCGACGGTCAGGCGGGGACCACGAAGAGCTGGCGGCAGATCGCCGGGCCGAGCGCGACAGCAGCTCCTCCCAGCTCGAGCGTGAGTGTGCCGTCTGGCGCCTTCTCACGGACATGGGCGTCCGCGCCCGGCACGAGCCCGTGCTCGCTCAGATAGCGCAGGGACTCGAGGTCGATCTCGATCTGTTCGGTGATCCGCGCGATGCGGATGCGATCGCCCGCCCGGAATTCCGACAGTGAACGTTGGCCGTCGGCAACCGGAGGCGTGCCCGGGATGGGGTTGCCGTGCGGGCATGTGGAGGGATTGCCCAGGATCTCGACGAACCGGGCCTCCACCTCGTCCGAGATCACGTGCTCCCATCGCCCGGCCTCGACGTGCGCGCTGTGCCAGGGAAGGCCGACGATGTCCACGAGGAAGCGTTCGGCGAGACGGTGCTTGCGCACGACGCTCTCTGCCCGCTCCCGTCCCTTCGGGGTGAGCGCGAGTCCTCGGCGGTTGCGCTCGAGGTAGCCCTCGGAGGCCAGGCGCTGAACCATCTCCGAAACGGACTGCGCACTGTGGCCCAGTCGCTCGACGAGACGCGCCTGGATGACCTGCACGCCCTCCTCGTCGAGCGCGTGGATCGTCTCGAGGTACTCCTCGAGCGGCGGGTGAAACCCGTCGGAAACGGCAGGGGCCACTTCGAGGATCGTACAGCCGCTTGGCCGAGGGCCCACCGCCTGCAGCGCGTTTCAGCGCGTCACCGTCTGGCCCCGCTCGGCTTAGCATGCGGGTAGTGGCGCGTGACCTCCTTCTCGACGGCCACTCCCTCGCGTACCGGGCGTGGTTCGCTTTGCAGGAAGCGCAGCTGTCGACCGCATCCGGCCAGGAGACGCAGGCGGTTTTCGGTTTCGCTTCGATGCTCGCCAAGTTGCTCGAGGACCAGTCGCCGACGGGAATGGCGGTTGCATTCGACCGGCGCGGGCCGACGTTCCGAGATGCGCTTGCCGCGACTTACAAAGCAGGCCGACCGACGACACCTGAGCCTCTCCTCGAGCAGATCGAGCTCATTCGCCGGCTGGTGGAGACCCTCGGCGTTCCCGCGATCGACGCAGAGGGCTACGAAGCCGATGACGTGATAGCGACGCTGGCCACTCGTCTGGCCAACGAGGGCCACGAAGTCATCATCGTGACCGGTGACCGGGACGCGTACCAGCTCGTGCGCGATCCGCTTGTGAAGGTTCTGTACAACCGGCGAGGCGTGACCGACTACGTCCTCTACGACGAAGCCGGGATCGAGGAGAGGACGGGTGTGCGGCCGGAGCTGTACCCATTCTTGGCGGCTCTGCGCGGCGACCCTTCGGACAACCTCCCTGGTGTTCCCGGTGTGGGAGAGAAGACGGCCGCGAAGCTCGTGAACGCCTACGGCGACGTCGACACGCTGTACGCGCACTTGGAGGACCAAACGCCGAAACTCAGAGCCTCCCTTGCCGAGCACGAAGCGCAAGTTCGGCTCAACCTTCAAATGAGCCCGTTGGTCCGCGACGTGCCTCTTGCGTGCGCGACCGAGGACCTCACGCTCGGTCGGTCCAATCGCGAGGAGATGCGCGGTTTGTTCGACCTCCTCGAGATCCGAGGTCCTCGCGACCGGATCTTCAGGCAGCTCGACCGCCTCGAGCCGCTGGCCATGGGGTCGCTTGCTACCGGAGGGGCCGGATCCGAGCGCTCGGGCGCCACGGGCACGCGTCCGGCCGAGCCAACGTCGCGGCCCGTCGAGATCTTGGTCCTTGAAAGCGTTGAGGATGCACGGGCATGGCTCGAGTCTCTGGCAGCCTCACCCGGACCCATCGCTGTCGAGCCGGTGTGGGAGGGCGCTCCCGGCCGATCCGCTCTCGAGGGACTCGCCTTCGCCTCGCTCGACGAGTCCGCGGGTCGCAACGGAGATAGGCCCGAACGCGGCTCATCGCCCGACGACCGACCGCTCGTCGTGGGCTGGTTGGACGGTCGCGAGATCGGCGAGCCGGCAGTCGCCAAGGCCCTCCAGGTCGTGGTCGGTCAGCGCGAAGATGGAACACGCAGACTCGTCGCCCACCGCGCGAAAGAGCTCATGCGCGCGCTCGAGCCGGAAGGGATTCGCCTCACCGGGCTCGATCTCGACACGGCGGTGGCCGCCTACCTCCTCGACGCCAGGGAAGGCCAAGCGTCGCTGGCGGGGCTGGCTGATCTCGTGCCGACACTCGGCACTGGCGGACGGGAGTCGAGCCGGGGACGTGTCGAGGAACAGCTTGATTTCGATTTGGGGAACGAGGACAACCTGGATGGTGGCACGGGGGACGGGGATGCCGTGCCTCCGGACGCTCGACAGGCAGCCGCGCAGGTGGCCATGCTCGGGCGGCTTGTTCCGGGTATCCGCCAGGCGCTGGAGGAGACCGGAGCGACTCGCCTGTACGAGGACGTGGAGCGCCCGCTGATCCGCGTGCTCGCCAAGATGGAAGTTGCTGGGATCGCCGTCGACATCGACCGGCTGCGAGCGATCAGCGACGAGCTGACATCGGAGGCACAAAGGCTCGAGGCCGAGGTCCAACAACTGGCCGGCGAGGAGTTCAACGTCAATTCGACTCCGCAGCTGCGCCGGATCCTCTTCGAGAAGCTGGAGCTCGTGCCCCAGAAACGCACGAAGACGGGCTACTCGACCGACGCCCAGAGCCTCCTCCGACTGCGCGAGGCCCATCCTGTGGTGGACACGCTCCTGCGCTACCGCGAAGTCGAGAAACTGCGATCCACCTACGGAGAAGGCCTGCTCGCTGAAGTCGCGCCCGACGGGCGTATCCACGCCTCGTTCAACCAGACCGTCGCACGCACGGGCCGTCTCTCGTCGGACCAGCCGAACCTGCACAACATCCCGGTGCGCAGCCTCCTCGGGCGGCGGTTCCGAGAAGCCTTCGTGCCGAGTGCCGGCGCGGAACTGCTCATCGCGGATTACGACCAGATCGAGCTGCGGGTCATCGCCCACCTGGCGGACGATCCCGGTCTCGTCGAGGCGTTCCGAGCCGGGCTCGACATCCACAACACCACAGCGGCGAGGGTGTACGGCGTCGAGTCCGCCGACGTGACGCTCGCGATGCGTTCGAAGGCGAAGATGATCTCCTACGGGCTCGCCTATGGCATGGAGGCCTACGGCCTTTCCCAGCGCCTCGGTGTGGGCGTCGAGGAGGCGGCGGCGATCCTTGCCCAGTACTTCACTGCTTTCCCGAATGTGAAGCGGTACATGGAGCGGTCGGTCGCCGAGGCCCGAGGACGCGGTTATACAGAAACACTGCTGGGCCGGCGCCGTTACTTGCCTGAGCTCGACGCAAGCAACTTCCGAGTGCGCCAGGCCGCCGAGCGCCAAGCAATGAACGCGGGCATTCAGGGTCTCGCGGCGGACATCTTCAAGGTCGCCCTCGTGCGTCTCGACGAAGCGTTGGAGGCGCGCGGGCTGTCCAGCCGCATCGTGCTCCAGGTGCACGACGAGATCCTTGTCGAGGCCGTCTCCGAGGAGCGCGACGAGGCGATCTCACTAACGGTGGAGACCATGGAGCACGCTTTCGAGCTTCGTGTCCCACTTGCTGTGCACGTGGCCGTCGGTGACAGCTGGGCTGCTGGCAAGGAGCCCGCCGTCGATGCCGGCGTCGACTTCGAGGTTGTCGGCGACCTCGAGGATGGCGGGCCGATTTCGTAGCATTGTGGGGTTGCTCGAGTCGACGGGTAACATTGTCGAGCGGCCATGACGGCGGCAGCCGGGTGTCATTCGGCTGCGCAGCAGCGGGCGCGCAGTTCCAGTCCGATCCCGATCGCCAGCGGCGGCCCAGCGCGGCCCGCTCTGGCACTGAACCCTGTCCGAAAAGAGAGCGACCTACCTTCCATGTCCGACAC
>Ga0209415_10000519_pt1 | contig 71722 bp, 55 predicted proteins | sample PeaSoiSIISIP2007_FD_187696 | JGI IMG/M metagenome (GOLD analysis project Ga0209415, IMG submission 187696) | Peat soil microbial communities from Weissenstadt, Germany - SII-SIP-2007 (SPAdes) (version 2) | ecosystem: Environmental > Terrestrial > Soil > Wetlands > Peat | place: Germany...
GTCCGGCCACAATTGCACACGGAAGAGCTGGACGCGCTTCCTTTTGCCGTGGATGTTTATAAGCAGAACGTCCAGATAGAAAAGTATACCGTGCCGTTCCTTTTGCATCCGTTTGTCGCGCTCTACACTTCGCGCGGTTGCCCGGCGCTTTGCACTTTCTGCCAATGGCCGCAGACAATATCCGGACACGCCTGGCGGGTTCGCTCCGCCGACAACGTCGCGCGTGAGATTAAACGCGGTTTGGAACATTTCCCGCAAATGAAGGAATTCTTTTTCGACGATGACACGTTTAACATCCGCAAAGACCGCGTGCTCGAACTCTGTGCGAAGTTCAAGCCTCTGAAATTCCGATGGTCCAGCACGGCCCGCGTGCACAGCGATTATGAGACTCTGAAAGGAATGGCGGATGCGGGTGCGCGCCTCTTTATTGTCGGATTTGAATCAGGCGATCCGCAAATCCTCAAGAACATAAAGAAAGGCGCCACCGTGGAGATGGCCCGCGCTTTCGCCAAGAATTGCAAGAAGGTCGGCATCGCCATCCACGGCGACTTCATACTCGGCCTGCCCGGAGAAACCAAGGAATCTATCCAGCGCACTATTGATTTTGCCCGCGAACTCGACAGCGAAACCGTGCAGTGCTCCATCGCCCATGCCTTCCCTGGAACCGAGCTTTACACTCAACTTTCTGAGAACAATTTCCTTTCCACCGAAGCACTGACAACGAGCGGCGGCCACCAGCTTCCACACATCCAGTATCCGCACCTCTCCCAAGAGGAGTTGATGAACGGAGTGAACCGGTTTTACGACGAATACTATTTCCGCCCAAAGATTGCTTGGCGGATCATGCGGAACGCACTATGGGACCCCTACGAGCGAAAGCGTCTCTACGAGGGTTCGGTTTCTTTCCTGAAGCTCCGCAAGGAACGTCTGAAGTGGGCGCGCCGCGGTCCCGAAAAGAAGACAGTAGTAAGCGTACCCTCAGCGGACCGAGGTCCCGATCCTTTGGGGCAAATCTAGCTATCCCGGGTACGCCTTCGGATATGAACCTTCGCCGAAAGACGTATGTCCTGCTTGCCGCAAGGGTCGTTTTTAACGCCTGCGGGGACGTGACGTTATCTCGTGGAATGAATCACATAGGACCTGTCAGCATTGGCTCTCCTTCGCTTATCGCCAAAGCTCTACTGCATATTATTTCCAGTGCCACGATTTGGCTTGGTATCGCTTTTCTTCTTTCGTTTTTCGTGTGCCACTTATTGTTATATTCGTGGGCCGATTACAGCTATGTAATGCCGACTTCGGCGGCGAACTTCGTTGCAGTTCCTCTCATAGTACTTCTTCTGTTCAATGAGCCGATCAGCTTCACTCGTTGGGTCGGCATCGTGATTATTTTTATGGGAGTCACGGTGGTGGGATTGACCCATCCAGTTACCCGGGGAACGGCGTAATCCGTGCGGACCCTACTCATCTTGGTTCTGTCTGTGCTGACCGCATGCTCGGGGGATATTCTTGTTTCGCTCACCATGAAGCGAGTCGGCGAGGTGACTCATTTTGCGCCGCGGGCGCTTCTTCGTGCGGGGTCCCGCGTCGCGCGAATCCCTCTCTTTTGGCTGGGCCTTTCTTTGCTCACTTTCTCGTTTTACGCTTTTCTCGCTCTCCTCTCCTGGGCGCCCGTAAGTTTCGTGGTACCGGCAACCGCGCTCGGCTATGTGGTGGGGACACTGTCGGCAAGATTTATTCTTCGTGAAAAGTTAGGCGCCGCGCGCTGGCTAGGTGTGTTGCTTGCCTGCGTGGGCGTTGTGGTGGTGTCTGCGGATCACGTTGGATGGGTGCTCACGCCGCAAATGTTGATGAATGTCATACGCGGAATTGTGATGGTTGTCGCCTGTGTGCCGTTCATGTACTACCTGACTTGCGCCTATGCCGCCAGAAAGTTCTTTACCTCCCAGCGGAGCAGAGGCCCGATCACTTCGGATTTCGCTCCGCCCGTTAGCATACTCAAGCCCGTTCGAGGGTTTGACAGAGATGCTTACGAGAACTATTCGAGCTTTTGCCGGCTCGACTACCCCGAATACGAAATCGTCTTTGTCGCGCATGACGAAAGCGACACCGCGATCCCGGTGATTAAACAGGTGATGGCCGATTTTCCCAATTGCCACATACGGCTTTTGATCGGAGCCGAAGACCTGGGCACTAACAACAAGGTCAACAAGATGATCCGGCTGGTGCGGGAGTCTCGCTACGACCTCATTGCCTTCAGTGACAGCGATGTCCGGGTAGATACCGATTATCTTCGCTTCGTCGTTGAACCTTTCCGCGATCCGCGGGTGGGCGCAATCACCTGCCTTTTTCGGGGCATCCATGATGGCAGTTTGGCCTCGAAACTGGATTGCCTTGGAGCAGCCGTGGAGTTCTGTGGCGGCGCCTTGATTTCCAACGAATTTGAAGGCACTCAATTCGCCCATGGCGCCACCATGGCCACCACCAAACAAACACTTGAGAAAATTGGAGGGTTCGAGCCGCTCGCGGACCACCACGCCGACGATTTCGAGTTTGGAAATCGCATTTTTGCGCTCGGCCTCCGCGTGGAGTTGGCGCGCAAGCCCGTTTGGATGATTTACGGGCCGGAGACGCTCCGTCAATATCTGCGGCATGAACTGCGTTGGGACATCGGCCTCCGGCATATTCGTCCGGGCGGCCATTTTGGGCTTCTATTCACGCAGGGCTTACCGTTTGCTCTTTTGGGCGCCACTATCGCTCCTTCATACACAATCTCCGCGGCCTATGTGCTTGCTTATTTCTTGCTTCGTTTTCTGGATGCCTGGGTTGTTGGCGTCTGGGGGCTCCGCGACCCGGTTGTCCGGCGCAAATTCTGGCTCTTGCCCGTCCGCGACTTTTTCGCGTTTCCCATCTGGCTTGCCAGTTTCTTCACCAATCGGATTCAGTGGCGGGGCGTCGAGTTCACGATTCGCGAGGGCAGGATGATTCGCGTTGACCGCCCCATCCCGGACCGCGGCTAACAGAATCGGCTTCGATTGACTGAATCATAGTTCCGAAATAAAGTAGTGAAGTCCGCTGGCGAGGCAAATTCTGACCGCCTCTCGCCCAGCATTTTTTTTGCTCCCTCGGCTGGGAGGTCGTACAATCGGCAGTACATCAGATTCTGAATCTGATTATCCTGGTTCGAGTCCAGGCCTCCCAGCCAAAATTTCAACTTCATGATTACACGGTTCTTAGTAGGCCTCAGGAGTGATGCGCAGGATGTCGTAGGCAACTTCAATTTTGCGTCCTGGAAACTCATCCGCGACGCGCTGGGTAAGTTCCGCAACTGTGAGTGCACCACTTTCGCCGCTCAACCCCCGCGCATCATCCATCAGAATCACATGGCCGCTCAAACGATGGCGTAGGATCGCCTCGAGCTCCACTCCAAGCCTCTGCTGCGCGCCTTGCAACCCGGCCCAGCCATAATATCCCGCGTCCAGCCAAAAGAGCGCCGGCTGACTCAGCGACTCAAGCAACTCGGGCAGCACGCTCTGACTGTCCCCTTCATGAATGTGGATCCGGGGGAGCCGCCCAAACCTCTTCGCCGCACGTTGCGCTAGTTCAGGGTTTTGTTCTATCGAGTCAATGCGGTCAAAATGAGAACTCATAGCCGCCACCATTTCGCCGTAATAGGTTCCCGTTTCAATCAAAATGTGCAGACTGAAACGTCTTGAGTATTCCAGCACGGTTCGCTGCTTCAGCAAGTGCGGTGAGCGGGGGGGCTGGCCACGCAGCTTCCAATACCAGTAGTCGGGATAATGGCCCAGCGTTTTCAATCCGCCGTAAAATGGCGAACGCCGGAGCAAGTTGCTGAAAGCCTTCAAGAGACCTCGTCGCCGCGGGAAGTGCGCGGAATCGAATCATAGGTAGCCGGGCAAAGCATGTCAAACCAAGGAGAAATATGCGGATTTTTGACATAATGGAGCCGTTTGAGCCCCTTGCCCAATTACCAGGAGGCAGTCCCCGATGCTCCTTTCCGTCTGCATTGTTACTCATAATGAGGAGGCGAATGTCGCCCGCACGCTGGAAAGCGTGAAGGACATCGCGGACGAAGTCGTAATTGTGGATTCACACAGCACGGACAACACTGTGGCTATTGCCAGGTCTCGCGGCGCGAAGGTGTTCATTGAGGATTGGAAGGGATTTGCGGTGCAGAAGAATTCGGCCCTGGCTAAGGCTTCTGGAGAATGGATTCTGTCTCTGGATGCGGATGAAGAAGTGAATCCTGAACTTGCGGCGGGCATCAAAGTAGTCCTGAAGTCCGATCCATCGGATCAAAAGTTGGACGGGTATTATATGGCGCGGAGGAATCTCTACCTAAAACGGTGGATCAAGCATGGTGGTTATTACCCCGACAGAAAACTGCGCCTGGTGAAGCGTTCGCTGGCCAAATTCGAGCTACGCGCGGTTCATGAGGACATGAAGCTTTCCGGCCCAACTGGCCTCTTGCGGGGAGATTTGATTCACCACGCCTATCCGGATTTGGAGGGGTTCATCGAGCACGCCAACCGTTATTCGTCTCTGGGCGCGAAAATGGTCGCGGACGAGCGCCGCGTGGGTTTCAGCGTGACCAATATCGTTTTCCGGCCGCTGGTGCGGTTTTTTTACAATTACTTTTTGCGCGGGGGGTTCTTGGATGGGCGAGAGGGCCTGCTCGTACACCTAACCCACGCCGCTTATGTGAGCTGGAAATTCTCGAAAGCGTGGGAATATTCAAAGGAAGCGAGCGGCCGAGGGGGAGAGTCAACCAGCGCAGTCCGCGCATGACCCTGGAAAAATTATGAACGCAGAAGAACAGCGGCTAGAGGACACGCATCTTCACAAGGCGCGCTGGAAGCACTGGGGGCCGTACCTCAGTGCGCGCCAATGGGGAACGGTCCGTGAAGATTACAGCGCGAACGGCACCGCCTGGGAATATTTTCCGCACGACCACGCCCGCTCCCGGGCCTACCGTTGGGGCGAAGATGGCATTGGAGGGATCTGTGACATCAATCAGCGCATCTGTTTCGCTATTGCGTTGTGGAATGGCCGCGACCCCATCCTGAAGGAGCGCCTATTTGGTTTAACCAACAGTGAAGGAAATCACGGCGAAGACGTGAAAGAATATTACTTCTACCTCGATTCGACCCCGACCCATTCCTACATGAAATTTCTATACAAGTATCCACAAGCCGCATATCCGTATACAAAACTTGTTGAGGAAAACCGGCGGCGCGGGCCATACGCACCGGAATACGAACTCTGCGACACCGGTGTCTTGGCGGAGAACCGCTACTTCGATGTGTTCGTGGAATATGCGAAGGCCGGACCGGAGGACGTTCTGATTTGCATAACGGCCTGGAACCGCGGTCCGGAATCCGCGCCACTCTGGCTGCTGCCGACGGTTTGGTTCCGCAACACCTGGTCGTGGGGACGCGATCCCGACCGGCCTCATGTTTCTCGGCCGGAATTGGCGCGCAGTTTATCCGGTGGCGCGCTGTTTGAACTGGAAGGGAAGGTAATTGGCAAGCGGTGGTTGATCGCCGAAGGGACGCCGGAAATGCTGTTCACGGAGAACGAAACTAATTTCCAGCGATTGTTTGGCGTCGCAAACCGAACGCCATATGTGAAGGACGCGTTCGACAATTACATTGTTCAGGGCGACAAGACAGTGGTGAATCCCGCCCAGACCGGCACAAAAGCCGCTGCTTCCTATCAGATGGATATTGCGTCCGGCGCGAAGGCAACAATCCGCCTACGGTTCACGGACGCGCCCCCGTCGGCCAAGCTCAATAATCCCGCCAATGGCGGGTCTACCAGTAATAGCCCGCTCGGGAGCGACTTTGAATCAATTCTTGCTTTGCGCTTGAAGGAAGCCGATCAGTTTTACGCAGCTCGGACTCCCGGCAATCTAAGTCCCGATGCTCGCAACGTCTACCGGCAGGCCCTTGCTGGAATGCTCTGGTCGAAACAGTTCTACCACTATGATGTCACCATGTGGCTTGAAGGCGATCCGGCCGAGCCAACACCTCCGCCGGAGCGCCTGCAAGGCCGGAACCGAGGATGGAAGCACCTGAACAACGAAGACGTCCTCTCCATTCCTGACAACTGGGAATTTCCCTGGTATGCGGCGTGGGACCTGGCCTTCCACACGATTCCCCTGGCATTGGTGGACCCGGAGTATGCCAAGGCTCAGCTCATCCTGTTGCTGCGCGAATGGTATATGCATCCCAACGGACAATTGCCCGCGTATGAATGGGAATTTGGTGATGTTAACCCGGCCGTGCATGCCTGGGCCGCCTGGCGTATTTACAAAATTGACAGGCGCATTCAACGCAAAGCGGATCGCAGCTTCCTCGAGCGCGTATTTCACAAGCTGCTTTTGAATTTCACGTGGTGGGTGAATCGCAAGGACCGCGATGGCATGAATGTTTTCGAGGGTGGGTTTCTGGGCCTCGACAACATTGGGGCGTTTGACCGCTCCAAACCGCTGCCAAACGGCGGGCACATGGATCAATCCGACGGCACCAGCTGGATGGGAATGTATTGCCTGAATATGCTATCCATCGCGCTGGAACTGGCGCAGGAAAACTTGGCCTACGAAGATGTAGCCACCAAATTCTTCGAGCATTTTGTGTACATTGCTGACGCCATGAACAACCGCGGCGGCGCAGGCATCGAGCTGTGGGACGAGCGCGACGGCTTTTACTATGACGTGCTGCACTCGTTCGATGGAGATCACAGCTACATGCGCATTCGCTCCATGGTCGGCCTGATTCCTCTATTTGCTGTGGGAACTCTCGAACCGGAAACGCTTGAGCGCCTTCCTGAATTCCGCAGACGCATGCAGTGGTTCATTCAAAACCGCCCGGAGTTTCACGCCAACTTGGACGAGTCCATGACCACGCCCCGCGGCGCGCGGCGCCTGCTCTCATTGGTGAACCGCGACCGCCTGCCGCGGCTGCTTGGATATATGCTGGACGAGAAGGAATTTCTCTCCCCACACGGAATCCGTTCGCTTTCCAAATTTCATCGGGATTCTCCCTTTGTGCTGCGAGCCAACGGAGTGGAGCGTCGCGTGGACTATGAACCCGCAGAATCGCGTGACCGGCAATTCGGTGGCAACTCCAATTGGCGCGGCCCCGTTTGGTTTCCCCTGAATTTCCTGTTGGTGGAATCGCTGCAGAGGTTTCACCACTACTATGGAGATACGATCAAGGCGGAATGTCCGGTGGGCAGCGGGCACATGATAACCCTCTGGGAAGTCGCCGCAGAATTGTCGCGCCGGCTGACACGAATCTTTGTTTGTGGCGCGGATGGATTGCGCCCCGGGCTTGCTGCAACGGGGCCTGCGGCTGTTGATCCTAACTGGCGGGATCTGCTGCTCTTCCACGAATATTTCCACGGCGACACGGGCGCGGGATTGGGCGCGTCGCATCAAACGGGATGGACGGGCCTGGTTGCGAAGCTGCTTGAGCAGAGCGGGGAATAGGAGGGGAGAATGGCGAGCGGGCAAGGGAAAACGAAGACCGTGGTCGTTGCGGGTGGCACAGGCGCGTTGGGAAAATCGGTTTCGCTGGCGTTCCTTAACGCGGAGGCGCGGGTGATTGCGACTTATTTGTCGCAGCCCGAATACGACGTGCTTGCCACTGAAGCGAAAGCGATCAACGCGTCCAATATCTCCGGCGTCAAGCTTGACGTGACGGACGTGACAGCGGTGGCGCGACTCATCAATGAGACGGAAACACGGTACGGAGGAATAGGCGCGTTGGTAATTACCATCGGTGGTTACGCAGGAGGAAAACGCCTTTGGGAGGCAGATCTGGCGACTTTCGACAAAATGATCAACTTGAACTTGCGCGCCGCGTTTATCATGGCTCGCGCTGTGCTGCCGGGCATGATCCGCCAGAAACAAGGTGCGATTGTAAATGTGGCCTCAAAGGCCGGGTACGGCCACTCCGGCGGCGCAGCTCTCTACTCCGCATCAAAAGCCGCGGCTCTGGCATTATTTGATTCGCTGGCGGACGAAGTGAAGGACTACAACATCAATGTGAATTCCGTGGTTCCGAGCATCATGGACACTCCCGCCAACAGGAAGGCAATGCCCAAGGCGGATTTCAGCAAATGGCCCGAGACGGATGATGTCGCGAAAGTGATTGTGTTCTTGTGCTCGGAAGAGGCGCGGCTCATTCAAGGCGCTGCCGTGCCAGTGTACGGCCGTACTTGATATGGCCGAAGCTTATTTCGCTGGCTCGACCAGCTCGATAAGAATTTTTCTGCCGGCTTCCGACGGAACCAGAAAGAAATTGAGGCGCGTGCCATCCGCGCCGGGGCGCGTCGAGGGATAGACTGCCTTCACGCCGAAGCGCTCAGCCAATATTTTCGTGGCGCGATCCACATCGGAAACCTCATATTCCGCCTGCTGGATTCCCTCGCCAAATTTTGTCAGGAATTTTGCGATGGCACCATCGCCGCCGACTTGTTTCGTTGTGAGGATATCGAGACGGATGTGCGGCCCGACATCAGGGACCAGGTGCAATTCAAACTCGAGCGCATCCTGATCGGGCGGCACTGCGGCAAGCGGCGGGGAACTGTTCGCCCTTCGGATGTGTTCAAAGGTTGCCGGGAATACAGCGACGCCGACAGTCGCTCTTAAACTATCCGGAATGCCTGTTCCAGGGTTTTCGTCTTGCGCGATCTCATGTACAAGCAGTTTTGAGAACTCGGAATCCGTCAGCCATGTTTGCACGGCCATGTTGCCCATTTCACAGCCAATCCCAAAGAGCAATGCTGCGGCTCCCGGAATTGCAATTGGATCGGGACCGGCAAGGTCTGATATCAATTCAGGGATGTTAGTTCGTTGGCCGCGTCTGTACATTTCGGTCTCCGCGCTATTCTGCATTTTCATCTTCGCTATTCTCTCCCACTTGGCTGCCCAAACCGAAAGTATCAGCGATGTTCCAAGAATAATAGCAATGATGAGGAGTGCGAGCGCTGTCGGCAATTGTATCCATGAAGCGGCAAGCATTTTTGCGCCGACAAAAAGCAGCACGATGGACAGCCCTTCATCGAGATACCGGAAGTAGGGAAGCGCGCCCGCCAGCAAGAAGTAAAACGCGCGAAGCCCGAGGATGGCACATACATTCGACGAGAAAACGATAAACGGATCGCGCGTAATTCCGAACACAGCGGGAATGGAATCCACTGCAAAAGCCACGTCCACACCTTCAATCACAAGAAGCACGAGAAGGAGAGGAGTGACCACAAGCCTGCTCGCCTCATGGATGAAAAGACTTTGCCCCGTATAGTTTCGCGCAACGGGAAAAGATTTCTGTACCCAGCGAAAAAGCCGGCTGCGCTCGGGATGCGGGGCTTTTTCCTTATGGAGGAACATCCGAACCGCGGCAATCATCAGGAATGCGCCAAGAACATACAGTATCCACTCAAAGCGGTTGATCAGTGCCGCTCCAAGCGCAATCATGAGTCCCCTCAGGACCAATGCCCCCAAGACGCCCCAGAAAAGCACGCGGTGCTGGTAGCGGGGCTCCACTCCAAAGGATTTGAAGATCAGGATGAATACGAAAATATTGTCCAGGCTCAGAGACTTCTCAATTAAATAGCCTGCTAGGAATTGGAGAGCCCTTTCTCCTCCATGGGCGTGAAAAATCCAGAGGTTGAATGCAAGAGAAAGCGCCACCCAGAAGACGCTCCAAGCCGCTGCAGCGCGCACGGAGGTTTCGCTCGCCCGGCGATGGAATACGCCGAGATCAAGGAGCAATAGGAGAAGAACTCCCGCGTTGAAGCCTATCCAGAGGGCCGGTGTGCCCATGAGAGAAGTCTATTGTTTGACTCGTCAAAATGAAAACGATGCAATCGGCAGGATCGAAGCATTCGCTTCCCGAAGAACTTTTCCTTACGGCGTCCGCGTTTCAATGCCATTCAAATTGGAGAGCTCAACAGAATTTCGCCCCGCGGTGATCCGCAAGGGCAGGTCCCAGCGCACGCGCATGTCTCCCGCAATCGCGTCATTCTCAAGTGAGGAAAGCCAGTACTCTCCCGCGGGCACGTTATCCAGGCGGGCGTGGCCATCCAGATCAGTGTCCACCTTTGTGACCAGATAATGCAGCTCGGCAAGCTCAAGTGTACGGCGACGAACGCGCGCCTTTCGGTCGTTCAGGATTTTTTTCCAATGCGAGCCGGGATTGGTCTTCTCAAGGGCTAGATAAAGCATGGATTTCGTTTCTGGGTGGAGCTCGATGTAATGTTTGAGGGCCTGGTGATACTCCTCCACTTGCTGCTGATAACGATCGGGGCTTTTCTGGCGTTCGGCTTCGTTAAATTTTGGTTTGGGCAGGCTCACGGTGCGGTCGCCTGCATTTCGGTTCATATACGCGTCGTAGAATTCTTTTATTTTCAAGACATCATCCGCGGTTACCGACTTGGGGAAGTCCGGGCCGGAGAGTTCCACGGACTGATTCTTGATCATCCAGGCTTTCAGTTCCGGTGACACCGTCAAATCGGCCACAAAATCGTCCAGCTTCGGTACTGGCTCTGCACCGTCCGCTTCACTCTGGATGTCCTGAAAGCTCTTGCGCAGCAGGTAAAATGTTGTGGCGCGGGCAGGTTCTGGATGTCCGCCGGAAGGTGTTACGCGCGCAACAAAATCAAGGTAACCAGTCTGCTGACCGGATTTACTTCCCACTGCAAGCGAAGGCACCACCTGCGAGATCGCCAACGCCAACACAACGACTGAGGAGAGCGACCAATACAATAAATCCGGAACAACTGCTCTAAATGAAAAATGCGACATTCGTTTCATGGTGCCAATCCTAGCAGAACGTGCGAGTGAAGCAGGATAGTGCCTTAGAAGTGTTGCGAGGTACGAGAAGAGTCACCGATGCCGCAAAAATGCGGCTCCATGAAACGCCAGATTCTTAGTAAAGTTGGAATGTGATTTCGACTTGGATGATCGTCGGGACAGCCTTGCCGTTGGGGCCAATTGCCGGCTTAAAGACCCATTCATTCCGGACTTTTTCGACGGCTTTTTCGTCCAAGCCCATTCCGATGCCCTTCACCACGCGGATATCACTAGCGCGACCGTTTGGCATCACTACCACTTCCAAAACGACCACGCCTGCGAATCTGGCCTTGCGGCCCTCTTCCGAATAGTCCGGGCGCGGACACATGATGCAGGTCGGAGAACCCACGCCATTTTCACCAGCGCGATATGCGCCACCACCAGTTCCACCACCGGAACCTGGACCAAGCCCTCCGCCGCTTCCGCTGCCGATTCCGCCGCCCGAGCCTGTGCCCATGCCGCCGCCGGAGCCGGAGCCATTCGAGTCAGTGATCATTTTGGCCAGAGGGTCTCCCCAGCGATTCATATCCGGGCTGGGGATGCGCAAGCTGTCAGGACCAATCAAAGTTGGCTGCACTTGAAGCTTCGCATTGGGATTGCGGATCAGCTCAGGGGGTGAAAGCTGCGCCTGTTGGCTGAATTTCGGGACCTTGCCCTTGCTTGCAGGAATTGCTTCGTGGTCGCCTCCACCACCTCCGCCTCCCGCTGGCTTGGGACCGGGCTTCAGTTTAGCTGCGTAAGGAGAAATGTCCAGAGGGGTCACCAGCATCTTATCGGTCGTCTTTGCTTTCACTTCGGTGGAAACAACCCTCAGTATCGGAATCAAGACAAGCAGGAGAATCCCGCCATGGACGCAAAAGGAGACAATTTGTGCGCGGCTGAAGACTTCGTCCTTGCTCCAGATGTCGCGCACCTTGATAGGCTTGCTGGTTACCCGCAGCGGCGCCTGCTTGGGGGGCGAAATAAGATCTTTAATGTTTTGGAAGAATGATTTGTAGAAAGGCTTCCATTCCACTTTAATTCCGGGGGCGTCCGATCCGCGCAAGGAGCCCAACGCGCCCGCGGGTGTCTTGGGAGACGCACGGAACCAGTCCTTGAAATTGTCCATGAACCCGCTGCCGAATTGCTCCACGACCAGGGGGTTGCCGTTCACATTCTTCGGGACCTTGATTGGGCGCTCGGTGAAGAAGTCCCTGATGTTGGCAAAGAAGCTTTGCGACATCGCATCGCGCTTCTTCGTCAGACTGGGGGTGTAACCGCCCGCTGGCAGGTTTAAGTCCTGCGGTTTGCTCGTATTCGGGTCCGGATTGGGAGTCACTTTCAGCATAATCAATTCACCATCGCCGCGGCCAGATTAGCCCCACTTACTTAGATTCAACCGCAGCGGAATAGTTGTCTGCCCCTGAACCTCAAGAAGCCCTTCCGCCTATATTACCATAGACGGCTCCGGCTCCCGGAAGGTTTCCGGGCAGGTGAACTCAATTTAGACACCATCTAAAACAGTTGGAATGCAACTTCAACCGGCACCACAACAGCCATAGGTTTGCCATCTGGGCCAATCGCCGGGTTAAACTTCCAATTGCGAATGGCTTCTATGGCCTTCACGTCCAACCCCAAGCCGGGACTCTTGACGACTTCTATGTTCCCGGCTCTCCCGTTCGGAAGTATGACCACATAGAGAAGCACCGAACCCTGATACCGGTTGTGGCGCGCCTCATCGGAATAATCGGGCCTTGGGCAATAGGCACAGGTCGGATATCTGATGCCGCTGCGTGACCCGGAATTTGGCGGCCCGCCACCTACCCCGCTTTCAAGTCCCGGACCCAGGCCTGATCCACGAATTCCGTCACCAATGCCTGAACCATCGTGGGGACCCATTCCGGCACAGCAACCCGGACCGTTGGAATCGGTTTTCAATATGGCATTGGGATCTCCCCAAAGGATATTGGGATCGATTATTTGATGTTGGTCCGGTCCAACCAGGGTTGGTGGAAGCGCAAGAACAGCGTCAGGGTTTCTTATGATCGACGGGGCCACAATTTGGTCCCGATTCGCAAATGGAGGGGGTTGACCAGCGCTCGCTGGAATTGGATTGCGTTCGCCCCCACTGCCGCCGCCATGACTCGCGCCAAGGGTTGGTCTCACAACAAGGAATCGCAATTCCTTTGGATCGGGCGCGAATATTCTGGGCGTGAGCTGTTTTATGTTCTCAACAATGGGAATTTTCGTTGTGAGCGAGATCAACAGGAGCATCGCCAGCCCGCCGTGTACGGCAAAGGAAACGGCCTGCGACCGGCTGAAGTTCTCGTCTTTCCCCCAGCTATCTCGCCCAGTGGTAGTCGCTCGCGCGACCTTAACATCGCGCACGGTAAATAGATCATTGAGATTGGAAACTAGTCTTTGAATCCAGCCGCTGCGCTGCAAGAGGAGGCGAGAATTGAATTGGCGAGTTGGAGGCTGAAAGTTTTCGCGGCGCTGGTGTTTGGAATCGGGCCCAGGGGTGTTGCTTTTCTTTGTATCCATGACTCTTGGTGTGGCAGGCGCCGATGGCTTCAATCAATTGGAAGATTTCAGTTCCGGCGGCGACTTCCACAATTCCTCCCAAAGTGACATACAGCCTCGTCATTGGTAGCATAGACGCTCGTTGCATATGGAAAGGTTGTAGCGAATGTCACAGCAATAGGGCAGACAAGTATGAATATTGTCGCCCATTGCCGCGAATCCGAACAACCCGCTTATATAAAGACCCATGGATATAAAAAGCACACTGAATCTGCCGCGCACCACCTTCCCGATGAAGGCCAATCTGCCTAAGGCTGAGCCGGTCCAGCTTGAGCAATGGGAGGAGCAGGGCCTCTACGCCCGGATCCAGGAATCGCGGGCGGGAGCGCCCACTTACGTACTACATGACGGCCCGCCATATCCCACCGGGACGATTCATCTCGGCACCGCGCTTAATAAAATCCTGAAGGACATGGTCGTGAAGTCTAAGACCATGTCGGGCTTCCGCGCCCCCTACGTGCCGGGATGGGATTGCCATGGGCTGCCCATCGAAACGAAAGTGGAAAAAGAATTGGGCAAGAAAGGCGCGGTCAGTCCCGCGGAATTTCGCAAGATGTGCCGCGAGTTTGCGACGCGCTATGTCGATCAACACCGCCGCGATTTCAAGCGGCTTGGCGTCACTGGGCGGTGGCAGGATCCCTATTTGACCATGAGCCCGCAATACGAGGCCTGTACTGCCGATGCATTCCTCGATTTTCTCGAAAAGGGCTACGTCTATCGCGGCCTGAAGCCGGTTTACTGGTGCCTTCATGATGAGACGGCACTGGCTGAAGCGGAAGTCGAATACGAGGACCACACCAGCCCTTCCATCTGGGTGAAGTTTCCGGCTGTCGGCGCAGCGGCTGCGTCCAAACTCGGCCCTGGAGTTGACGCCGTCATTTGGACCACAACTCCGTGGACACTTCCTCATAACCGCGCGCTGGCATTTCATCCCGATTTTGAATATGTAGTGATTGAAACGGCTCAAGGTGCGCTGTTGGTCGCGGCTGAACGTGTGGCTGCGCTTGGAAGTGATTTGGGCCTTCAACCAACTGGCGTGCGCGGACGGTGGAAAGGCCGCGAACTGGAAGGCCTGCAGTTCCAGCATCCATTCCTGAGGGAATTGGTTGTGCCCGGAGTGCTTGCGGATTACGTCACTCTCGATCAGGGCACGGGAATCGTTCACACGGCACCCGGCCACGGCGCTGAAGACTTCCTGACGGGCCAGCGATATGGTCTGGAAACCTACGCACCCCTCGATAATCAGGGGCGCTATCTCGAGGGTCTCCCGGAATACAAAGGGAAAACAGTTTTTGAAGCCAACCCTTCCATTGTGTCCTTGCTTCGGGACCGCGGAATGCTTTTGGGGGAAGCAAAGCTTACCCACAGCTACCCGCTCTGTTGGCGTTGCCACAATCCAGTGATTTTCCGGGCCACTGAACAATGGTTTATCCGCATGGATAGTGCCGATGAGTCATCCAAGGCTCCTTCCACATCCTTGCGCGAGCGGGCACTGGCGGAAGTCCCTCGCGTAACTTGGACTCCCGCGTGGGGCCAGGAACGCATGCGCCAGATGCTCGCCGAGCGCCCCGACTGGTGCATTTCCCGGCAACGCTTCTGGGGTGTGCCCATCGTCGTATTCTTTTGCGACGCCTGCGGGAAAGTATTCGAGGACGTTCGCGCCCTTCGCAATGTCATTGTGTGGTTTAAGCGCGAGGGCGCGGACGCCTGGTTTTCACATTCCGCCGAGGAGTTGCTTCCGTCAGGAACACGTTGCTCCTGCGGTTCTTCAAAATTCCGCAAGGAGAACGACATTCTCGATGTTTGGTTTGACTCCGGCTCATCCCATCTGGCCGTGCTGGAGCCCGAGGGCCAGCTTCCCGCCGACCTTTATTTGGAAGGGCTCGATCAATACCGCGGCTGGTTCCACAGCTCACTGTTGGTAGGCGTGGGCGCGCGGGAAAAATCGCCCTATCGCGGCGTGCTCACTCATGGTTGGGTGTTGGATGAGCATGGCCAGCCCATGTCAAAGTCGTTGGGCAACACGATCCTGCCAAGTGAGGTGTGCGAAAAATGGGGCGCGGACCTGCTGCGGCTGTGGGTTGCCGCGCAGGATTACACCGCCGATGTGCGCATGTCCGAAAATGTTTTGCAGCAGCTTGCCGAGGCTTATCGCAAAATCCGGAATACCTTTCGATTCGCCATCAGCAATCTAACTGATTTCGATCATGGAAGAGATTCCGTCCCGGACTCTCAGCTCGAGGAATTTGACGCCTGGATGTTGCAACGCACAGCCGCTCTGGCTAAAGAATGCCTTGCCTGGTACGAAGGGTTCGAGTTCCACCGCGTTTATCACGCCTTACACGATTTCGCCGTGGTTGAGTTGAGTGCGTTTTATTTCGACATCTTGAAAGACCGGCTCTACACCTTCGCGGCAGGAAGCCGCGAACGCCGTTCTGCGCAAACAGCTGTTTGGCGCATTGCTGACGCACTCTTGCGTTTATCGGCTCCCATCCTCGTTTTTACGTCTGAGGAGATTTGGAAGAATTTCCCGAAGTCATCCGGTGCGCCGGAAAGTGTCCACATCCTGGAATTCCGCAAGCCGGAGGAACTTTCCGCAGGCTTCGACGCGAAAAAGGCGGAGAACTGGGCCAAGCTTTCCGCTGTGCGTGTGGAAGTGCTGAAGGCCCTTGAAGCCGCGCGCAATGCGAAAGAAATTGCTGGGGCTCTTGAGGCGAGAGTTGTTCTCTCGGCCGATGGCGACCTGGCGCAATTGTTGTTGGCTTACGCAAAATGGCTGCCCGCTCTGTTCATCGTCTCTCAGGTAGAGAGAGTACCTGCTGCACAACTGGATGCGCGGCCTGCGGAGAGCATCCCGGGGCTCGCAATCGCCATCCGCAAGGCGCAAGGCGCGAAGTGCGAGCGCTGCTGGAACTATTCAACTCACGTTGGAGAGAGCGTCAGCTTTCCGACCGTATGCGAACGGTGCCTTCCGGTCGTGGAGTCATTGCTGGGCGGGGTGGCCGCGGCCTCTTAACTTCAAATGGGCCTCTTCAGAATACGGTGGTTTTGGTTCACACTGGGCGCCTTCGCGTTGGACCGCGCCAGCAAGTTCGCCATTGAATCTCGCACTCCGCTTGGTTTCAACCGCGTGCTTATCCCCGGCTTTTTTACACTGGTTCATTCCAATAATCCGGGCCTGGCCTTCGGGCTGTTCGCCGATGCGGCCTCTCCACGAATGACGGCCATACTGTCACTTTCCGCGTTGTTGGTCTGCGCCATGCTGATCTGGCTGCTTGTCTCCGACAGGGCCGGCGGGCCCGCCGCCCGGATGGGCGTGGCATTGATCTTGGGAGGCGCGCTAGGGAATTGCTTTGACCGGACGATTTATTCCACGGTGACCGACTTTCTTTATTTTCACCTCGGCACATACGGTTATCCCGCGTTCAACCTCGCGGATTCCGCCATCGCCGTAGGCGCGGCGATCGTCGGCATCGAATTGATCTTCCTGCATAAACACGTCCCCTCTCCCGAGGAGCGCTGAGCAGGCGCGCGTCCCTATGCGAGAAGCCTCATCCAGCACAAGTATGGAACACCTTCGTGTGACCCCGGAAGAGTCCGGGCAACGGCTTGACCGCTATCTGGCGTTGCGATTGCCCCAATTGAGCCGCACCCGGATTCAGGAGTTAGTCGCCGAGGGGCGCGTGCTCGTCGCCGGCCGGACCTCGAGGGCGTCGCACCGAGTGGCCGATGGCGAAAGTATCCAGGTCGAAGTGATATCGCGCCCAGCGCTTGCCGCCACCCCGGAAGAGATTCCCATTGAAATCTTGTATGAAGACGAGGACATCGTGGTGGTCAACAAGCCCGCGGGAATGATAGTTCACGCTGGCGGCGGGCAATCTCGCGGAACACTTGTAAACGCTTTGTTGCACCGACTGGGCAAGCTTTCATCGGTAGCAGGAACCATCCGCCCAGGCATCGTCCACCGCCTGGATCGCGGCACATCCGGAACTCTGGTCGTAGCTCGGAATGACCGCGCGCATCGAATCCTCACGGATCAATTCGCCGCGCGCGAAGTGGAAAAAGTCTATCTCACTCTTGTTACCGGCCGCATGAAAGAAGATATCGGCAGAATCGAATTGCCTGTTGCGCGCGATCTCCAACGTCGCACCCGGATGACCACGCGCCGTCGCGAAGGGCGCGAGGCGCGCACCGACTGGAAAGCGCTGACTCGAGTGGATGGCTTCACGCTGCTCGAAGTTCGCTTGCACACAGGTCGCACTCACCAGATTCGGGTGCATTTTTCAGCCATTGGGCACCCCGTGGTGGGCGATACGACATACGGCGCTCCACGCCAGCCTCAGGTGGGAGAGCATAAGCTTGCATCCCTGGGAAGGCCGTTTTTGCATGCCGCGCGCATCGGTTTTCTGCATCCAACCAAAGGAGAACGCGTCGCCTTCCGCGCCTCCCTCGAATCCGGGTTGCATGCTTATCTGGTGAACTTGGCCGCAGCCGCGGGAATGGGGCAGGCTTTGATTGACGCTGCTCTAAAAGGGTACCTATAATTCAACCAGAGCAGGGGGCTTCCATGCGGCGAACCGTCGGAATAGGTTTTGTGCTTGTGCTTGCCGCATTCGCGGGCGCGGTATTGATCTCGCAGCAGGCTCCGCAACAACAGGGTCAGCAGCCACCAACTGCCACCGCACCGCTCGCGCAGCAAGGTGGTCCTCCCATCACCCAGAGAGTTTCCGAAGTTGATCTTGTCCTGGCCGTGGTAAATCGCCGGCAGAAATTTGTTACCGACCTCGAACGCGGCGATTTCAAGGTCATGGAAGATAACCAGCAGCAGGAAATCAAGTTTTTCAACCAGCAGACAGACCTGCCGCTGCGCGTGGGGCTTTTGCTCGACACCTCGAACAGCATTCGCTCCCGGCTGCAATTTGAGAAAGACGCCGCCGATGATTTTCTTTTTGACGTTCTTAGGCCGGAGAAGGACTTGGCGTTCTTGATGACTTTCGATAGCGATCCGGCAGTCGTACAGGACTTCACCAACGACCTCGACGCGCTCCGCAATGCCGTCGACAAACAGCACGCCGGCGGCGGAACGGCTCTGTATGACGCGATGATCAAGGCATCAGAAAAACTTGGTCAGGCGCCGATGGCAAAAGGCCCAAAAACGGACGTTCGGCGCGTGTTGGTGGTGATCAGCGACGGCGACGACAACCTCAGCAATAGCATGAAATCCGATGCCATTGATGCCGCGCAACGCGCCGGCGTCGTGATCTATACCATCAGCACCAGCACGGATTGGATCGTGCCGGAGGAATCCAAAGACATCAGGAAACAGATGGACCGCAAGTTTGCCTATACCGATGGCGACAAGGTGCTTCAAGCGTTCACCGAAGGAACTGGAGGCCGCGCATTCTATCCCTATCACGTGGAGGATGTGGCCCAGTCATTCATGAGTATTGTCACCGAACTGCGCAGCCAGTATCTGCTGGGATACTCTCCGTCCAATGCCATCGCCGACGGGAGGTTCAGGAAAATCAGGATTGAAATTCCCGGGCACAAGGAACTTGATGTGCGAACCAGGAAAGGTTATTTCGCAATTCCGGTGTCAAGCGGCGGGCACACGCCAACAAGTCCTTCCGATCATTGAATGTAAAGCCAGAAAGCTACTCGAGGGTGGATTGATTTTGGAAGGCGTTCGGCAATTCCCTCAATCCCCTTCGTGCTTGGCGTAGTAGCCTTTTCGGGAGACCACCTTGTAATCCTTGTCAGTCGTTTCCACCTTGATGTGCCGAAACGTTCCGTCGAGTTTCGTGTTAGTTGGGTAGAAGCCAAGTGAATATTCACTTCGCAACTCTTCCGTGATTTCATCGAAGGCCTTCAGCAGGTCTTTTTCGTTCTTCACGTCAATGGCCCTGCCACCGGTTTCATCAGTAAGTTTCCTGGCCACTCCCATGTCCCCACCGTTGCTGCCAATGACGAAACCGTGATTGGGAGAGGCGGCAATCAGGAGGACGTGGACCACCGTGTCGGCACGCTGCGCAGCTTCAATTGCGTCTTGCAGTTTCAACTTACTTCCGGTGTCCTCCGCATCCGTCAAAATGATCAAGGTCTTTCGGCCCGCCTCGCTGGCCATTTTGTCGTGGCAGGCCAGATACACGGCATCGTAGAAATTTGTGCCGCCGCCGTTGATATTGGTTGGAAAGGGGCCCGGTGTTACCTGTCCTCCCGCGCCACCCGTGTTTACTCTGGCGCGATGGATGGCGCGCTCGAGTTGGGGTAGATCGTTGGTCCAGTCGGCGAGCAGGTCCACATCGAGGTCGAATGTGATAACCATGGCCTCATCTTTTTTCTGCATGACCCGTTGCAGGAATTGAGTGGCGGCCTGCTGAATCGCGCCGATCATGGTTTCTTCGCTGCCGCTGGTGTCAATCAAGATGCCCATGGTCAGCGGGAGCGTTTTTTCCTGGGAGAAGAAGGCCACCTTTTGCTCGACACCGTCTTCATATATATGGAATTGGTTCTGTTCAAGGTTGGCGACAATTTTCTTATGGCTGTCCCGCACCGTGGCATAAAGGCTGACCAGCGATGTGCCGACCTTGATGGGTTGCTGGTCCTGCTTTTGGTCCTGCCATCTGCCGGACGCCCCCGAATCCTGGGCGGGAACAAGGGCCAGGCCAGCGGCCAGCGTGGCCAAAACGAACATAGCGCCCAGGGGACGAAATCGCATATTATTATTCTCCATAGCGTATCTCTGCTGGTGTTGGATGCGGCCTGCGCAAATGGAGATGCGCGACGGAATTTATGGTGAACCAAGCCCAATGAAATGTCCAAGTAAAATGTTGGCACTCGCCGCGGCGATCGCTCTTTGCTTGCCCCAAGGAGCCGCACCGCAGCAGCAGCAGCCTCCACCGCCCCCGCAGAAATCTCAGGCTCCTCCGCTTCGGTCCATCTCCACTGAAGTCTCCGTGCCCGTGACGGTGAAGGATGCCAACGGCGACCTGGTCAGCACTTTAAGGGAACAAGACTTCCGGGTTTTCGAGGACAACGTCGAGCAGAAAATTACCAGGATTGCGATCGACCCCGTACCCATTTCAACCATCATATTGTTTGACGATGCTCTGAAAACAAAGCCTCAGGAACAACTCCAGGCCAGCCTCCGCGCGATTGCCGGCGGATTTGGCGACAAGGATGAGGTCGCGCTATTTCGATTCGATCAAAACCCCCAACAATTGACCGATTTCATAAGTGATCCGGACCAGTTGCTGACCCAACTCGGTCGTCTGCAAGTGGCTGGGCCCCCTACCATGATTAGGGATTCAGCGGCCGATGTTCCGGCACTGCCAAAAACCAATGGCCCGCCCGTTCAACAATCACCTCCTCCGATGAACGTCACCATAATGGGCAACGGGACGAAGAGCATCAACGACGCTCTCTTCGCGGCGGCCCAGTTGCTCCGCACCCGGCCCAAAGAGCGGCGCAGAATTATTTTCCTCTTGTCCGACGGCGTCGGCTCCAAGGGAAGTAAATATAGTTTTGACACCACCGTGAGGGAGTTGTTGGCTTCCGAGACGGCTGTCTATTCCATCGGCATCAGCACGCCAATTCAGGACCGCCACTTCGGAATTCTAGCGAGATTTGGACGCGCCACTGGCGGCGATGTGTTTTACGCATCAGAGCGCGGAGACATTGAGCGTCTTTACGCGCGAGTGGCGGATCAGGCCCGGAACCAGTACACGCTTTATTACTCGCCGGATCACAAGGACAAGCTTGTCACCTACCACTCCATCGAAGTTAAAGTGCGGATGGCGGGGCTCGATGTGCATGCCCGCGATGGATATTATTCCGCGCCACGCTGAACGATCTCGCAATATTGAAATACTCTCTTGACATTTATCCGTGCTGTGGCCATCCGGCTCTCGAAGCGCATTTTTTTCTTCGGAATTTTTCTTGACTTCCCCTTTCACTGCTCGTATAGAAGAAAGTGGGCACGCGGTCTGCATCTCACCGAACGCGAGGAGGCCCAGGGGAGTTTCGACAGAGCAGTAATTGCGCGATGAAAAGGGCCACCGAAAAGACCCCGAGAAAAGGTTAGCAACAGCCCGGATCGGGATCTTCAAGACAGGGCGCGTTTCGCAAATGCGGGACGCGTCCTTTTAATTTGGATCGCAACCGTTTCCAACGCGCTCTCTTGCCGCTCGCCAGATCCTACGCTGCCATCCCGAGCACACTTGGCCAGCATGCCCGAAGGACCTGCGGAAGCCACTCCTAAAGCGTCAGCCAATCGTTTTATGTCGTTGCGGCGGGACGAAGCTGTTGTTCGTATGCCGGACAGATGGGCCGGAACGCGCAACTCCTGCACTTGAACAGCCCGGGGTCCGGCGCAAATTCTCCTGCCCGGATGTTCGCCGCCGTTTCTGCAATCACCTGACGAGTTTTTTTCAGTTCCTTCTCTTCCCGGGTAGTTTCCACCCGCGAATTGTCCTGCAGGTAATGGAAAACCAATCTGGCGGGCGAGAACTCCAGCACTTCCTTGGCGGCCAGCGCATAAATACTCAGTTGGAAATCCTTGCGCGCATCCTCTTCCGTTCTGGGGCGACCCGTCTTGTAGTCCACAATTTCCCGGTGTCCCGAACCCACGCGGTTGATCTGATCCATGCGGCCGGTAACCACAATATTGTCCTCCATCGGCAGCTCGAAACCCTTTTCCTGCGCTTCAATATCGGGTGCTTCGGCGAGGACGTCGGAGTGGAATACGCGCAGCTGCTCGATCCCTGCTTGCTTGTATTCCGCTTGCTGGTAGTCATCCTCGAATCCGGCGGGCGTCCACTCGCGTTCAAATATCGTTATCACTTCTTCAAATGCAATTCGCCGCCCTTTTCGGACCTCGGCCAGGAAATGCTTGATCGTCGTGTGCATCACACTTCCGAAGGTCAATGCCGCGTGTGCGCCGGAACGCAAATGCCAGACATGGCTGAACAGGTATTTTTGCGGGCACGACTTGTACGCGTCAATCGCCGACGCACTCAATTGCAAAGGCTCGGGAATTGGCGGCCGGTACCGAACGGCCCATTGCGCGATTTCTGAAAACACGCGCGCATCGCGCCTCCGCGCGGCGAAAAGCTCCGGCTGGACATCATTGGCGCTCGCCAGTGCGGGCAGTGAATCTTGGGCTTCGGGTTCCAGTGCTGGCGACAGCCTTTCGATATCCTGCCGTGCAAGCTTTCCATTTTCAATAATGTCGTCCAGAAATTGCGATGGCTTATTCCTCTTGTTGTCGACTACTGCTGTCAGAGTCAGCCGCTCCCGCGCTCGCGTAAGGGCCACATAAAAAAGACGGCGCTCTTCCTGGATGTGGAAGTCTCCGCGTGGCCGGGCCTCTTTCATCAATTCATCGGGGAATTCGAGCACGGGCTTCCGGGGATAGACGGGAAACGCTCCCCGCGTGAGCCGCAAAATAAATACATGGTCAAATTCAAGTCCCTTCGCCGCATGTACGGTCATCAGTTGTACGGCATCTTTACCGGATTCTTCGGTCAAGCTGATCTGGCCTCCGGCTTGCTGAAACAGATCCAGGTATTCCACAAATTCCGCGAGCCGCCGCTTCTCGCTTTTTGGTTCCCACTCACGGATGAACTGCGCGAAGCGTTCATGGTAGGGGCGGGTCTGTGACTCGCCCGCGCCATCACAGGCCTGCACACCGAGGTCGAGTTCGCCTGCCAATTCGGAGAAAAAACCTGCTGCCGTCAGCTTTCGCGCGCGTTTGCGCATCCTAGTCACGAACTCAACAAGCTCCGCGGCCTGCGCGCCGGATGAAAGTGATCTGTCATTCGCAGCCGCCGCGACCGAATCCCACAATGAGCTGCCGCGATTCTTGGCCGTGCGCTCGGCAAGCCGCACCAGATCCGACGGCTCGAAATACCATCCGGGCGCCGCCAGAACCCGCGCGCACGCCACATCGTCGGAGGGAGTGGCAATCAGCCTGAGATAAGCCATCAGGTCGCGCACCAGCGGATTTTCAAGAATGGAAAGATTGCGAATCACAAAGGGAATCCCGCGTTTGGCCAGCTCCGGAACCAGCAGGTTGCGGTGAGTATGCGAACGGTAAAGCACCGCGAAGTGTCGCCACGTTGGCCCGGCCGCATGCAGCCGCGCAATTTCGTCGGCTACCCATTGCGCCTCATGCGCCGCGCTGCTCAGTTCAACGATGCGCACTTTTTCACCGGCCGGCTTCGTTGCCTTCAGCACTTTCGCCGGGAACAGCTCTGATCTTTCATTCAGCGAAATGACCTGATTCGCCACGCGCAGAACTCGCCCCGTCGATCGGTAATTCTGGGTGAGCGCCTGCACGGGTGCGGCCGCCTTCTTCGCTCCTGCCCCGCCTGCGAATTCTTCCAGGAATATTTGGAAGCTTCCGAACGACGCCCCACGAAACCGGTAAATAGCCTGGTCATCGTCGCCTACGGCGACAATGTTGCGGTGGTCGGCGGCGAGCCTCCACAGAATTTCTAGTTGCGCGATATTCGTATCCTGGAATTCATCGACCAGAATGTAGCGGAAGCGCTCGCGCAAACGCGCGGCAAATTCGTCATCCGCATCAATTCGGCGGACGGTTTCAAGAAGCAGTGAGCCAAATGTGAGCAAATGGCCTTCGCGCAAAAGCCGATCGCTGGCTCGATACGCTCCGGCGACCTCCTGCTGTCGGGCGGCTTCATCCTCCATCAGCCGCGCCGCATCCGGCTCAACACCCGATCCGGCTGCCATCTCCCGCCGCGCACGCGCAACCAGTTGATCGGCATAGCGCTGGTAATCGTCCGGCATCACCAGTTCATCCTGGCAGCGCGAAAAAAACTTTACGAAATCTCCAAGAAATTGACCCGGCTCAGCCAATCGCAGGAACTTGCTCAGTTTCAAGAGCGCCATATTTCGCCGCAGCAAAATCCAGTGGTCTATTTCATCCAGAACAAGGGACGATGGTTCCAGCTCTGCCAGAATCATCGCGCAGAATGCGTGGAAGGTGCTGAGCTGCACTTTCTTGCCGTGCTCGCCGGCGGTTTGTGATACGCGCCACTTCATTTCGCCCGCGGCCTTGTCGGTGAATGTGAGCCCGAGGATTTGCTCGCCCGCAAGGTCAGGTTGAATTTCCAGAAGGTAGCGTATGCGCTCGGTGATGACGCGTGTCTTGCCCGTGCCCGCGCCGGCCACCACCAACAACGGGCCGTCGCCATGCAGCACAGCCGCGCGCTGCTGCTCATTGAGCAGATCCGCAGGCGCCGCGCCGCCCGTCACATTTACCAACTTTGGCATGCCAAGCATCGTAGCTGATTCCCGTGCCCCGGAGTAGAGTCAGAATCAGAGTTCTCCGATGGTCAGCGTTCCCTGTGAACTTAAGCTTTCGCGCCTGCGTAGTGCTCGGCGACGCCGTTCTTGGCTGCCGCCGCTAACCAGCGTATAGTTTGAATAATCGAATACACCATAATATGAGTAGCGACATTGGTGAATTCAGTGAACGATGTGGAATAAACATGCGAATACTTCACTTTGGCGCATTCATACTGCCTTTGTTGGCTCTTATGCCCTCGGCTCAAGCGGCTCCACAGAATACGCAAGATCAGCTTCCTCCTAAGGCACCTCGAGCGGCTGACACCACTGCGACTTGGCGACCGGTTATTGAGTCTGCACAACCGGCGGTTTTAGTTATTCTCACTGACAAGGGCCAAGGGAGTGGTTTTTTGGCTAAGTCCGACGGAACAATTGTCACGAACGCGCACGTCATTGCAGGCATGTCGTCAATTCAAGTGAAACTTGCCAGTGGCGAGGTCTATCGCCGAGTTTATATTTTGGCGTCCGATGAAACGGAAGACATCGCTATCCTGCGGATTGAAGCTGCAGATGTTCCGGCCCTGCCTTTAGGTAACTCCAACGAAGTGAAGCCCGGAGATAACGTCTTACTTATTGGAGCGCCGCTTGGGCTTGAAGAGACGGTTTCTACCGGAATCATTAGCAACGTCACGCGACTTCTAGAAGATGGACCGCGAGTGATCCAGACCACGGCTCCGGCTAGCCCAGGCAGCAGTGGCGGCCCACTCCTCAACACCAAGGGTGAGGTCATTGGTCTGATGTCATTCGCAGTCGTTCAGGGACAAAACCTCAACTTCGCAATCCCGATTAACTATGTCCGAGGAAAACTTGACACGCTCGCACTCACCAATGGAGCCCGTCTCATCGACTCGAGCGTAGCCTCGCCGCCGGGCGCTCCGGCGGCGAGTGCGAGAAAGCATTCAGGGATGATGCTTGCAGGACTTAGCGGTCCCGGGACGCCTCAAGGATCATTTGAATTCATTTTTGTTCAACTGCTAGATTTCCTTTCAGGTAAAGGGGTTGACATGTGGGATGAGGCAGCGAATTTCAGCCCCACGACTTCGAGAGTTGTGTCTCTTAACTATTATCTGGGAAAATTGCCCACTTCTGGCGCCACAGGATTGCTCTACATCCTCGTCGAGCACCCTTATAACTTCAAGGAGAGTATCGAAGTTCGATGTTTTGACGCCAGTGGCAAGTTACTTTGGGAAGAAAAGGAATCTCATTCCGGCTGGTCTGAGACCGGTGCCACAAACGGAGTCTTGCAGAAGATCGAGAAGAAACTCGCACCTAGAATCGGCACTGCGGGGTTACCGCTCAAACAGGACAATTCTCCGCGTACCAAGGAATAACGCAATACCATTTTTTTTCAAGAATCTGGGTTTGCCCATCGACGTGGTTTTTCCCAAATTGACCCCCCCGCTCGCGGTGCCTATACTGAGCAACAGGGAGCAAACAGAAATGAATCAGCCCGTCATCTTAAGCGCCGTCCGCACTCCAATCGGAAAATTCCAGGGAGGCCTGTCCTCGCTAGCTGCCACCGACCTGGGCGCAAAGGTCGTCGCAGAAGCAGTTCGCCGCGCGGGCATCGAACCCAATACCGTGGACGAAATCATTATGGGCAATGTGGTCTCGGCAGGACTGGGCCAGAATCCCGCGCGCCAGGCGGGATTGCGCGGTGGGCTGGACTCGCGCGTCGCGGCGATGACCATCAACAAAGTTTGTGGCTCGGGGCTGAAGGCCGTCGGCCTTGCCGCGCAGGGAGTTCAGCTCGGCGAAATTGAAATTGGGGTGGCCGGCGGAATGGAAAGCATGTCCAATTGCCCATATTTATTGCCCGGCGCGCGCAACGGCTACCGCCTGGGCAACGCGGAAATTGTGGACTCGATGATCCGCGACGGCTTGTGGGACTCGTTCAACGACTTCCACATGGGAGTAACAGGAGAGCTGGTCGCCGAAAAATATAAGATCACGCGCGAGGAGCAGGACCGCTTTGCCGTGGAAAGCCATCAGAAGGCTTTGCGCGCAATGCAATCATGTTTCTTTGAATCGCAGGTTCTTCCCATCGAAGTGCCGCAGAAAAAAGGCGCCCCCGTCATAATTAGCAAGGATGAGTCACCCCGCGCGGATACATCCATGGAAACGCTAGGCAAGCTTCGCCCCGCGTTCAAGAAAGACGGCACGGTCACTGCCGGGAACGCGCCCGGCACAAATGATGGTGCGGCTGCTTTGGTCGTTACCAGCGAGCGAACGGCTTCGCGCCTGGGCAAAAAGCCCATGGCGCGCATCGTCGCACAGACAGTCAGCGGCGTGGATCCCAAGTGGGTGATGATGGCGCCCGTCGAAGCCGTCGAAAAGCTTCTCAAGAAAACGGGGTGGGACCGAAATCGCGATGTGGATTTGGTCGAGCTGAACGAGGCCTTCGCCGTCCAAGCCATCGCCGTCACCCGTGAACTGCGCCTCGATCCCGCCAAAGTAAATGTGAATGGCGGAGCCGTGGCGCTCGGACATCCCATCGGCGCTTCCGGCGCGCGCGTGCTCGTCACTCTGCTTTACGAATTGCACCGCCGCAATCTGAAGCGCGGAATCGCCGCGCTCTGCCTCGGCGGAGGCAACGCCGTCGCTATGGCGGTGGAAGTCTAACCACTCAATGTTCTGTCCAACCTGCAAAGCCGAATATCGCCAGGGAATCATTCGTTGCTCGGAATGCGGCGTGGCGCTGGTTCGAGAACTCCTCGCAGACGACAAAGATGCGCAATCGCAATCGCGGCACATTGGCGAACCGCCCGCGCTTCTCTGGAGCGGGCAGGATCCTGTCGCCTTTTCTGTCGTGATCAGCACGCTCGATGCGGCCAATATCCGCTATCGCGAATTACAGAGCCGCGATTACGCCGCGTCGCTCTCCCAACCTCTGGCGCTGGGCTTCTATGGAATGCCTCATTGGGAGGTGCGCGTTTTTGCCGCAGATGTGGAATCCGCGCGCGCTATTGTCGCTGCGGCTCTTCGCCCTCTCACTCTTGTAAGTACGGAGTCACAAGACAAGGAAACTAAGGCCCCTCCCGACCGCGACCAACAGTCCCACCCGCGAAGCAGGTCCTCGGCACAAGCTGAAATCTGGTCTGGAAATGATCCGTCGCTCGTACAACTCTTCCGCAGCGCGCTCCTTGAGAATTTCATCCCCTGTTGGGAACTCGCCTCTTCCAACGGAGAAATCCGTTTGTTCGTAGGTACCGACGATTTGTTTCGCGCCCGCGAGATTATTCAGAAAGCTCAAGCTGCCTGAGAATAATGTTCTGTCCCATCTGCAAATCGGAATATCGTGATGGCTTCACCCGATGCTCCGATTGCGACGCCGACCTAGTTTCCAATCTACAGTCGTCATCGCATGAATCCTCGGAGCTCTTCGCGAAGTTAGTCTGGAGCGGCGCCGATCACTTCAAGTTTGCCGGCGTTAAAGCCGTGCTCGAAGAAGCAAGCATCCCTTTCACGGTAGCAACTTCCAGGAGTTCCGTACTTTTTCCATCCATGCAGCCGGGGTATGAGGTACGCGTCGCTGCCTACAACGAAGACCGCGCTTTAAGTCTGATTGGTGAACCGGAAACAACCGGTGAGGAAGATTCAGAAGACCCCTCGCAGGACGAGTTTCCTTTAGAAGAAGACGAGGATGCGGTGAAAACCAGTGAGGGTGATTCCCCAAATGACTCACACCATTCAAATCCTGCTCCCGACAATTGGGATCCCGAGATGGCGACCTGCGAGGCCTGGAAGGGAAACGACTTGGATATGTCGAATGGTATTCAAGCGTCCTTCATAGAAAATGGGATAGGTTTTCAAGTGATCTCCGATTCTGGATCGATTAGCATCATGATTTATCCTGAAAACGAGGGCCAGACGAAAGAAATCATCCGCGAAATCAAGGAAGCGCAAATCTTGCACGATGACAATATTCATCCCGCTTGACCGATTTCCACTTCCTGTGTTCCCCTTGCCACCGATAGATTTCCCGGAGGACAGATGAGTCTGGATGCCATCAAAACCGTCGCCGTGCTTGGCGCTGGCACCATGGGCAATGGAATCGCGCATGTTTTTGCAAGGGCCGGCTATGAAGTGATCTTGCGCGACGTGGAGCAGCGATTCCTTGACCGCGGGATGGAGACAATTTCCAAGAATCTCGACCGAGAAGTGAAGAAGGGTAAACTCGCTGAGACAGACAAGCCCGCCGTGCTGGCCCGTATCCACACGACCACTGACTCTTCCAAGCTCGCCACCGCCGACTTTGCCGTGGAAGCTGTACCAGAGCGTCTTGACCTGAAACTCTCTGTTCTGCGTGAGGCTGATGCGGTACTGCGCCCGGGCGTGATCCTCGCCTCGAACACTTCATCCATCTCTGTCACCACCCTTGCAGCGGCCACCAAGCGCCCCGAGCAATTCATCGGCATGCATTTCATGAATCCTGTCCCGGTTATGACACTGGTGGAGGTCATCCGTGCCATCCAAACCAGCGACGCAACCTTTTCGACCACGATCGCGCTGTGCGAGAAGCTCGAGAAGAAGCCCGTCGCTGCGAACGACGCTCCGGGCTTTGTCAGCAATCGCGTTCTGATGCCGATGATCAACGAAGCCGCCTTCTGCGTGATGGAAGGTGTCGCCACTCCGGAAGCCGTGGACATGGTGATGAAGCTCGGCATGAACCATCCTATGGGTCCTCTCGAGCTAGCCGACTTCATCGGCCTCGATGTCTGCGTGGACATCCTTGATGTGCTCTATCGAGGTTTCGGCGACTCCAAGTATCGCGCGTGCCCGTTGTTGCGGAAGCTGGTTGCCGCAGGCTGGCTGGGACGAAAATCAGGCCGTGGCTTTTTCAAGTACGCTTAGCAATGGATCAGGGGGATCCGCTAGGCTTGCGCGCGAGAATCGTAGAGGTAGAGCCCATTCCCGTCGGGATCGCAGAAGCGCGCGCGGCGAAGCGGATACTGTGATGCGAACAATATTTCAGCCCACTCCAGGCGTCGCCCTGGAAGGGCTGCGCCCATATGCCATTCGCGCGGTGTCCGGGCGTTGACAATAACGTCCTTGGATCCATTCGCCGAATTGCCGATGCTGGTGCCCGACCCTCGTCGCGAATACAACATCCCCTCCGCGAGCAATTCATCGTACGCGGCCAGCACCGTATTTCGAGACACTTCAAGCAAGGCTCCGAGCGCTCTTGAAGATGGCAGCCGTGTGCCTTTGCAAATGATTCCCTCGGCGATTGACTTCCGCAGTGCGGCGCATAGTTGCTGATGCAACGGGATTCCCGAATTCCTGTCGAGAACGATCCCGAAATCCCCGTAATGTGGTGTACGCCGGGCCATGGGTTTCATTTTATACGAAACAGCACTAGGTTACCTCATCCCCCGAAAAGTGGTACTTGCCTCCAGCTTCTGCCGCCACTAGACTCGCGCACCAGTTCGGGCCGCGGCCCGCAACCATCCTTTTCACCAAAAGGAGCTTCCCATGGTCGTCACCATATTTGTTTCCAACATGGATAGAGCCGTGAAGTTTTATTCCGAGATTATGGGCCTGGAAATCATTTTTCGATTTGGCGAGCACTGGGCTCAGCTCAAGTCCGCAGACGGCATGACTATAGGCTTGCACCCCGCCTCTAAGGAAAATCCCGCCGGTGTCAAAGGCTCCATGCAACTCGGCGTGTCGGTGACCGAACCCATCCAAAAAGTGGTAGATGAATTGAAATCAAAAGGCGTGAACTTTATAGGACCCATTAGGGACGACGACCAACTGTTTTTCGCCAACTTCGAGGATCCTGACGGCAACCCTCTCTATTTGGCAGAGATGAAACAAAAGTGGGGCAATGCGGATAAGAAGTCTTCCGCGGCATAGAATCGTCATTCGGCAAGGTCTTGACGGGGTGAAATCAAATCTCCAGATTTTCTGCGGAAGGAGATCCTCTCTATGGATTGGAAGCATTTCCTCTACGCGGTTCTTGCGGCAGGCGTCGCAAGTTCGTTCTCCGACTGGTTCTTTTTCGGGATACTTTTTCACGGCAAGTATGTGGCCCATCCGGAGGTTTGGCGCCAGGGGCCGGGCGTAAGCGAGACGCCTGCCGTAATAGCGAGCACCCTGATTGGATTCCTGACCAGCGCCGCGTTCATGACCGCCTACACCATGTTCGGCATGTATGGCTATCCGTCCGCATTCAAGCTTGCCATACTGGTTTGGCTGATGGCCCCATTGCCCATTACGATTACAAATGCGCTGTTCATCAAGCTGCATCCCCTGGTTGTGATTTCGCATTCATTGGGCTGGCTGGCCAGGCTGGCCTTCGCCGCGGTTGCCGCCGGCTGGCTGCTGGGCTAATTTCATCCACAGGGGGGCCCAAATAGTGTTTGCTTTTTCTTCGCCTTGTGGTAGGATTCCCTTGTTAAAGTTTCGTGGGGACGCTACTATATGGTACACTCAACACATCAGCAACATTTTGGGTCCGCGTTCCTGTCCTTGAAAACTTCCTTCCGAGGTGACTGTCGTGGCTGACGAAAAAGCAATCAATCTGGCAAACGCCATTTCACAAATCGAAAAGCAGTATGGCAAAGGCTCCATCGTGCGGTTGGGCAGCCGAGAAGTTTTGGTGCCCGTAAGCGTGATTCCCACGGGCTCGGTCAGTCTGGACGCGGCGCTGGGCGTGGGTGGCTTTCCGCGCGGCCGCGTGATCGAGATTTTCGGCCCGGAATCGGGCGGGAAGACCACCATGTCTTTGCACGTGATCGCCGAAGCTCAGAAGATGGGCGGCCAGGCAGCCTTTATTGACGCCGAGCACGCGCTCGATCCCATCTACGCGCGGAAGCTGGGCGTGGACGTGGATAACCTCCTCGTTTCGCAGCCGGACAATGGCGAGCAGGCCCTGGAAATTGCCGAGGCGCTGATCAAGTCCGGCAGCGTAGACATCATCGTGGTGGACTCGGTAGCGGCATTGGTCCCCAAGGCCGAGCTCGAAGGCGATATGGGCGACCCGCAGATGGGTCTGCAAGCGCGCTTGATGTCGCAAGCGCTGCGCAAGCTCACTGGCATCGTCTCCAAGTCGCGCACCTGCCTGATTTTCATCAACCAGATCCGTGAAAAAATCGGCGTGATGTTCGGCAATCCGGAAACCACCACTGGTGGCCGCGCGCTGAAATTTTACGCCTCCATTCGCCTCGACATCCGTCGCATCCAGGCCATCAAGGAAGGCGACAAAGTGGTTGGCTCGCGCACCCGTGGAAAAGTGGTGAAGAACAAGGTCGCCGCGCCGTTCCGCGAGGCCGAATTTGACATCCTCTATGGCGAAGGAATTTCCCGCGAAGGCGACTTGATTGATTTGGGCGTTGATAAAGGACTGATCGAGAAGTCCGGAACCTGGCTCAGCTATGGCACGGAACGCATCGGACAGGGCCGCGAAAACGCGCGCATCTTCTTGAAGGAGAACTCGGCCGTTCGCGACAAACTCGAAGCCGCGCTACGCAAGCAATTGGGCCTGCCAAACTCAGCGCCAACGGCCTCCAGCAATGGCAATGCTGCGGCAGAAAAATCCGCCGCCAATGAAAAGTCAGCACAGGGTGAAAAGCCGGTGCAGGCCGCACATGCCGCGGCGGCAGGCGCGTCCGGCTTGCGCCCACGCCCCGCTCGGTAGTCATGGACCGCTAGAAAGGGTCCCATAGTTCGGATTTTCCTTTCAAAACCTATCCTACGGGATCGGCAGCGTGGAGAACTTTTTCCCGCCTGGCTTTCGCCCCTAATTCACCTGTCCCTCCGGTCATTTCAGGTGCAGGTTTTGGCCCCCTCGTACTGTCCGTACTGTGCTCAAAACAAAACCATTTGGCTATTGCATCCCAACCTCGTTCTCTCGTAGACTTTGGTTCCCCGTAGCTTTCAGGGTCTTGGGCCTTAAGCGTTTGGGTGAATAGGACGATTAACTTAATAGTTTAGTCGGGACAGAGCTAGGCGCTCAGGGTTTGGCATTTATGTCCAGACGCACACAATTCGGCAGACACGCAGCGGTTCTATTGTCCTTGCTGATTGTGTGGCAGCCGGCAAGAGCTTCCGGAGTTACAACTCAGCCTCACAAATCCACTACCAGGGCCAAACCAAGCTCTGCAAAGAGCTTGGTTTCCCGGAAGACGGCTTCACACGCGGCGATCCGTACTTCCAGCTCCATTCGTCCATCAAGTTCGGCCTTGAAATCTGCCTCGGTCGCGAGGACTACAACTGCCCGCCGGCCGGCAACCACGCACAGATACGTTGGTGTTCCAACGTTCGCCGATTCCACCAAGGATGACGTAACGCAATACGACGATCCCGTCGTCCGCGCCGCAGCCGTCCAAGGTTTGGGACGCTTCAACGGTTCCGTAGTCGCCATTGACCCATCGAATGGCCGCATTCTTACAGTCGTCAATCAGAAATTGGCATTCTCTCCCGGCTTCATCCCTTGCTCGACCATCAAGCCCACAATTGCCCTGGCCGCTCTGGAAGAAGGTTTGATCACTCGCGACTCCATGCTAAGAGTTGCGCCGCGCAAATACATGAATCTGACGGAAGCGATGGCTCATTCCAACAACACTTTCTTTGAATCGCTGGGCAGCGAAATGGGGTTTGAGAAAGTCTCTCATTATGCGCAGCTGCTCGGTCTGGGAGAATTGGCCGGCTACAGCATCCCGGAAGAGCAATCCGGCAAAGTTCCTGCCGAGCCGCCCAAGCGCGGCGGCGTGGCGCGCATGTCCAGTTTCGGCGAAGGAATTCAGATGACGCCGCTAGAGCTTGCATCCATGGGCGCAACCATCGCCAACGGCGGCACGATGTATTACTTGCAGTATCCTCGCAGCGAAGAAGCCCAGCGCGACTTCACTCCGCGCGTCAAGCGCCAGCTCGAAATTGGGCCATATCTTTCGGATATCCGCGAAGGCTTGCAGGCTGCGGTGCTCTACGGCACGGCCAAATCCAGCTACGATCATGACGGGGAATCACCTCTCGGAAAGACCGGGACCTGCTCCGATCAGAGCTCGCGTCTCGGTTGGTTCCTTACCTATGATGGCCAGGAGCATCCCAAAGTAGTGCTTGTGGTTCTGATGCGGGGCCGTTCGCGCAAAGTGGAAGGTCCTGTGGCAGCCGAGATAGCAGGCAGGATTTATCGGAATCTCAAGGACCGTAATTTCTTCGGCGCCGACCACCTGCAACCCATGGCCCCGGTCGCAGTCGCGCCCGCCCCGCCATCAAGCCGCTAATCGTTCGTAACTCCGCACTTTTAGAATTATTTGAATCATTGATTCCAAGTGGAATTCATCGAGTATTTGCGCCAAAACACACGACTCGCGACTTCTCCTCCACATGCAGGAGACAGTCGCGTGTCGCGTCCTGAGGTTTACCTTGCGCGGCGAAGACGTGAAGGGATGCGCTGCCAGTGGTGGATGCGCACAGGTTCGAATTGCCCGGAATAACAGGCGTCACAAATCATATCAACGCTGCCATTCGTAGCGCGCATTTCAAAGATGATCCCGCATTCTGCGCATACTTGCTTCAAATTATTGTTGTTGGGCCCGTCTATCGGTGAAAACTGGACACCTTCCATAGTTTCCTCCCACAAGTTTCGGTGCCCGCTGCGGAATGCGTTGAGCCGCGCCCTTTACCTGGGGAGCGCACGAAATGCCAGATTGCGGCTGAACGCCGGTACACGTATTTGAGCATTTGCCGCGCCAAATCACTTAGGCCAAAGCAATTCAGAATGTTGAACTTATGGATTGCGTCTCCCGAGGAATCCAGCCGTGGGCATCCGAAACTGTACGGATTGCGCATTTCATGGATATTTCTTGCACACTCCCCAACCTAGACCTCAAGAAAGATCCTGCAGCGGCCTTCTGGAACACAGTAAGTGATTGGGCAAGAACGACTTGCGAGAGCCTCAATTTTCTTACCAGAGTCACCCCTGATGCGTCTAAAGTGTGCAGAAGATAGGGGGATAATTTTCTTGCGCCGAATCTTGCACATCGGACTTTACGTCGCCCTGGTCATCGCTGGCGGCACAACTCTGTTTGTGGCCCTACGCGATCGCGCCACCGCGGATGCGGAGTTTGCCAAACAAGCGAAGGCCGCCGCGCTGCAGGCCCAACGGATTGCTGCCGAGGCTACTTTTTACACCACCGCGCGCGTAGTGCCCGGTGTGAACTTCGGCGATTCTCTGCGCCGCATGGGGCTCGATCCGCTTACCGCCGCAAATATCGCCGCATCGGCGCAATCCGTTTTTGACCTGCGTCATTTTCATGCGGGCAATCAGCTGTCGGTCGGGCGATCGGTCACAGGCGATCTGCGCGGTGTGCGCTATCAACTTGATGCCGACAGGATGCTCTACGTTGAGCCTCGGCCAGAAGGAAGTTCAGTTGAATTCGGTGCGCGAATTCAAATCATTCCATCGCACACGGAAACCATCGCCATCGCCGGCACCGTTCGTGATTCGCTCTTTAACGCCGTCACCGAATCCGGCGAAGCTCCTGAGCTCGCCATCCGCCTCGCGGAAATCTTCGGATGGGATCTCGATTTTTATTCCGATCCCCGGGTGGGAGATGCCTTCCGCATCGTGGTAGAAAAAAAGTCGTATTTAGACGGGCAGACTGCGGGCTACGGACGGATTTTCGCCGCCGAATACAACAACGCTAATCATCCTTATCAGGCGGTCCTATTTCATGACGCGATGGGCACTCCGGGTTATTACAGGCCGGATGGCGGAGCATTGCAAAAGGCGTTCTTGCGGTCGCCACTTAAGTTTGCCGCTCCCATCACTTCGCACTTCAGCAAGTCCCGTTTCCATCCCATCCTGAAGACTTACCGCCCGCACTTGGAAATTGATTACGGCGCTCCCATTGGAACACCAGTGCAATCCATCGGCAATGGGCGTGTGATGTCAGCCGGATACTCTGGGGGCTCAGGCAATCTGGTTCATATTCAACATTCCAATGGCTACGAAACCATGTACATGCATCTCTCCAAGATTCTTGTGCATCCCGGAGAGCACGTGGAAGCTGGACAGCGCATCGGCCTGGTAGGGATGACTGGCTTGGCCACAGGTCCGCATCTCGATTTTCGCATCCTGCAGAATGGAGCCTATCGCAATTTTGAAACGCTTCACCTGCCGCCCGCAGAACCTGTCACCCGCAAGAACATGGATGAATTCGCGGCGGTCCGTGACCGTTGGATGCCTATGCTCGCCAGTTCCGGCCCGCTCACCGCACGCGCACGCTAACCAAACCGTTGCACTCAGTGTGGATGTTCATTAGAATCCGGCCACAGTCGGGGAGCGAGGTATTCTGTCGTCTGTGAAGGATCCATCCGGTCACCTTGATCGGCCATAAATCCGCCTGAATGATTTGTTGGCACGCTTTTCGTGAGGGAGATGATTGAAGAAACTGTTGAAAGTATTGGGCTGGCTGCTTCTGATCCTTATCTTGCTCTTGCCGGTTGCCATCACCTTCACCATCGGCTGGCGGCCATTTATCGGTCCGCGCACACGCGCACTCACTCCCCGCACATTTGAGAGCACTCCCGAGCGTCTCGCTCGTGGAAAATACCTCGCGGAAAATGTCTCCGGCTGTGTGTTCTGTCACACACCGCATGATTGGACAGTAGTCTCCCCGCCCACCACACTCTCAAATCTCGGCGCTGGCGAGGTGATTCCAGAAGCGGATTTGCCGGGCCGCGTGGTCGCTCCCAATCTGACGCCCGACCGAGAAACCGGGGCAGGGAGTTGGACGGATGACCAATTGGCACGGGCGATTCGCGAAGGGGTCGGCCACGACGGACGCGCCCTTTTTCCGTTCATGCCCTACCAGCATTTCGCTTCGCTTTCCGATGAAGACCTGGCGTCCATCATTGTCTATCTCCGGACGTTGCCGCCCGTTCGCAATCCTCTACCTGCGACCGAAATTATTTTCCCCGTGAAATATTTGATTCGCGATGTGCCTCAGCCCCTGACCGCGCCGGTGCCTCCGCCTGATCTCTCCACCCCTGAAAAGCGCGGCGCGTATATGGCCAATGCAGGTGCTTGCTCGGATTGTCACACTCCCGCAGATGCACATGGGGTGCCACTGCCGGGTTTGGATTTTGCCGGAGGATTTATTCTGGTTGGACCATGGGGACGCGTTGCGAGCGCCAACCTCACGCCCGACCCTTCGGGGATTCCTTACTACGACACAAAGATGTTTATTGACACCATTCGTACCGGGTCAGTGCGGGCGCGCAAACTGAATCCGATTATGCCGAGCGATATCTATCGCGGAATGACAGACGAGGATTTGAGCGCCATATTCGCGTTCCTCAAGACTTTGAAACCGGTCCGCCATCACGTGGATAACACCGAGCCTGCATTCTTTTGCAAATTCTGCAAGGCAATTCACGGGGGCGCCAACCACAATTGAAGACTGCCCATTGGCTGCTCAGCTTTTCTGTGTTCAGCCTCAAAGCTGTGGATGATTTACGCGCAACCCTTGCGCTCCACGGTACGTCTGCCATATAAGTCCTACTGACGAGAGTTTCAAAAAGACCGGAGAGAATGAACATGAAAACGTTTCGCCGCTTCAAGTCTGTCCCGCTGCCTGGTTGGATTGCTTCGCTGGGCTTGGTTTTATTGGCCGCGCTGCTTTGGCCCGGCCACGGCGCCGCCCAGCAATCACAGCTTCGTGATCCCAGCTTATTCTCCGGCCTGAAGTGGCGCATGATCGGCCCCTACCGAGGCGGCCGCGCAGTGGCCGTGACGGGAGTGCCCGGCCAGCCAAATCATTTTTATTTTGGTTCCGTGGGCGGCGGCGTGTGGGAAAGCAATACTGCAGGCGAAGCCTGGACGCCAATTTTTGATAAAGAATCCGTGGCCTCCATCGGCGCCATCGGTGTCGCCCCCAGCAATCCAGATATTATTTACGTAGGCTCCGGCGAAGCCGACATGCGCTCACAAATTTCTTACGGCAACGGAATGTACAAATCCACCGACGGCGGCAAAACGTGGAAGCACAGCGGCCTCGAAGACACTCGCCAGATCGGCCGCGTCATTGTCGATCCCAAAAACCCTGACGTGGTCTTTGTCGCCGCCCTCGGCCACGCCTATGGCCCCAATGCGGATCGGGGCGTCTTCCGTTCCACTGACGGCGGCGCCACCTGGCAGAAAATCCTCTACAAGAATGAAAATGTCGGCGCGATTGACATCACCTTCGACCCCCGCAACTCACAAATCCTTTACGCATCGCTCTGGGCCACTCGCCGTCCGCCGTGGAGCATCTATCCTCCCTCCATCGGCCCTGGCGGCGGAATTTTCAAATCTTCCGACTGGGGCAACACTTGGACGCAACTCTCGGGTGGTTTGCCCGCGGATGGTATTGGCCGTTCCGGAGTGGCCGTTGCTCCCAGCGACCCTAATCGCGTTTACGCCATCGTGGATGACACCGATCCCAAGAAGGGCGGTCTCTACCGATCCGATGATGCAGGCCTGACCTGGCAACTTCTCGACAACGATCAGCGCATTTGGGGCCGCGGCTGGTATTTCAGCAATGTCGTGGTCGACCCTAAAATCCCCGACAAGCTGTACGTCTCCAACACTTCCGTCTATCGCTCCGAAGATGGCGGAAGAACTTTCATCCCCATCAAAGGCGCACCCGGAGGCGACGATTATCACCAGCTCTGGATTTATCCCGACGATGGCCAGCGCATGATCCTCGCCAGCGATCAGGGCGTCGTGGTCAGCGTGGATGGTGGGCTCGTCTGGAGCTCCTGGTACAACCAGCCCACCGCGCAGATTTATCACATCGTTGCGGACAACCAGGATCCGTATTGGGTTTACGGTGCGCAACAGGATAGTGGCGCGGTGAAAGCGGTCAGCCGCGGCATTTACGGATCTATTTCTTACATGCGCGATTGGGCGCCCATTTGCGCCGGCGGTGAAAGCGGCTATGTCGCCGTCGATCCATCCGACTCGAACATTCTTTATGGCGGCGGCGTTTCCGCCTGCGATCAACGCACCAACGCGGGCTACAACATTTCTCCCATGCTTGGCTCGCCGCAATTGGCGCCGTTTCGCCACACCTGGACGCTGCCCGTTGTGTTCTCGCAAGCTCCGGGCCACGCGCTCTACTACAGCAATCAGTATTTGTGGAAGACGATTGACCGCGGCAAGAATTGGACTCGCATCAGTGGTGACATGACGCGCGAAAACCCCGGCACGCCTCCGAACCTCGACCCCGCGACCGCCGCCGATACTTACGGTGCCCCGAGACCCGGAGTGATTTACACTATAGCTCCCTCGCCCTTGCAGGCCGACACAATTTGGATTGGGACCGACGACGGCCTGATCCACGTGACGCACGACAGCGGCAAGACCTGGAAGAATGTCACACCGCCGGAGCTCACCGCGTGGAGCAAAGTCTCCCTGATCGAAGCATCCCACTCCGACGCCGCCACCGCGTATGCCTCAGTAGATCGCCACCGCCTGGAAGATTACAAGCCCTACATTTATCGCACGCGCGACAGCGGCAAAACTTGGAAGCTCATCGCCAGCGGAATTCCGGATGGCAGCTACGTCAATTCCGTGAAGGAAGACCCAGCTCGCAAAGGCCTGCTTTTCGCCGGAACCGAGCTCGGAGTTTATGTCTCCTTCAACAATGGCGAGGACTGGCAGGCGCTCCAGCTGAATCTGCCGCGAAGTTCCGCGCGCGATTTTGTCATCCATGGTGATGACCTCATCGTCGCCACGCACGGCCGTGGTTTCTGGATTATCGACAACATCTCATCGCTTCGCCAGATCGCTGCGATGACTGCCGCGCCGGACACGATGCTCTTCAAACCCGTGACCGCCGTTCGCATGCGCACCGGCGGCAGCGGAGGCACACCGCTCCCGTACGGCTCGGCCGAAACGGATAATCCGCCGACGGGCGCCATCCTTGATTACTATTTGACGTCCACCGCCTCCGCCCCGGTGACGCTGGAAATCTTGGACAAGTCCGGAAAGACTGTTCGGACCTATTCCAGCGCTGACAGTGGAGCAGGCGGTGGCCGCCGTGGCGGCGGTGGAGGAGGCCGCGGAGGCGCGCCAAATATCCCGGCTTATTGGAATCGCCCTCCGGAAACTCTTTCCGCTGCTGCAGGCATGCATCGCTGGGTTTGGGACCTTCATTATGCAGCCGCACCCGGAGCCGGTGGTGGAGGGCGCGGCGGAGGCGGTGGTGCGAGTTGGGCTCTGCCGGGGAATTACGAAGTGAAACTTACCGCCGACGGAAAGAGCTACACGCAGCCGCTCACAGTTAAAATGGATCCACGGGTAAGAACATCTCTTGTTGAATTGCAGCAGCAGTTTGATGTTGCACAGCAAGTGGCGGCGAAATCGGCTGAAGTTGCCAGGGCGCGAGCAGAAGTCGCGGCCGTCCGCAGCCAAATCGCCAATCTGCTCAAGCAAGCGCCAGCCGATTCTGGCCTGCTCGCAGCTTTGAATGCTCTCGACACAAAGGCTGCGGAGATTGGAGGAGTCACTCCCACCTCCAGCCCTGATTCCAGCGGTGTTTCGGGCCCAACCAATGATGTCTCCAGCTTGTTGTTCGTCGCCGGGGAACTCGGCCAGATTTCAGGCGCGGTGGAAGGGATCGACGCTGCACCAAGCCTACAAGTGATGACTGCGTTCGCCAATGCTCAGAAGTTAGCCGCCGCAGCCATCACAAAGTGGAATGCAGCAAAGGCGGCGGAACTCGCCGCAGCCAACGCACAACTTCAAGAAGCGAATCTGCCCCCGATTTCACTTGAAGGCGGAGGTGCGGCGCCTGGCCGCGGCCGCAGAGGGAACTAAACTAAGATTCTTCGTTGTCCACGCCAAAAAAGAACGGCAGGGGATAATGCTCTCGCCGTTCTCTTGGTTTCAAGTCTTACGCCGGGTCAAGCTACGGTCCTATTTCAAATAGCGTGCGGAACTACCGCTACCCCATATGGAAACCAACCTCAAACTCCGTCTCAACCTGTATGGCTTTGCCATCAAGAAGAGTTGGCTCGAATCGCCATTGCTTAATAGCCTCAATTGCAGCCCTTGCAAGCGGACACTGGCCACGAATCAAGTGTAATTCTCCAATGGTCCCATCTTTGTTGATGATCACGTGAACGACGACTGTACCTTGAATGTGAGCATGCCTAGCTTCCATCGGATAGTCAGGGTGAACCTGATGACCCCACTTCGGCTGCGGAATGACTACCGAACGGCCAGAATTTGTATCAGAAGATGAATCGGAGGCGGAATCATGAACCATTGCCTTCCCTGTGTTTGACACGAATCCTGCCGAAGCGCTCAGTTGCCCAAGAAATCGAAATCCACCGTTAACATAGGCCAAGAATCGAAACTCTTTGACCAAGGAACCATGACTAAATCTCACGACACTAAATGGCTCAGGGACTATTCGCTCGGCCAACACAGGATATTCGTCTTGGTCCGCGGAAAAATCACACTGATTCTTGAACTCGTGAACAGCAAGGATCCCGAATTTTCCCGATGTCAATTCCCAAAATATGCCGGACAAATCTGCAGCAATACGTCGGTTATTTTCGGAATACAGCTTGGCGTAAAACTTCCCACGCACTGGTCCAAATGTACTTGAGAACCAATCGTCCGAGGAGGGCAGGACCATTGAATTCGTGATTTCCTCGAGCTTTGTCCGGTCGTTACTCTTTGCGGCATTCAGCGCATCCTGCATAAGATGTTTTAAACCCGGTTCAGAATCCGGGTAGGTCGGAATATCTGAGGTTGATACTGCCGCCCCCTGTGGTCGCGCCGCAACCGAAAGCGCGGTGCAAAGCACAAAGGCCAAGAACACGAACAATCGTTTGAGTTGCATCATCGTGATTCGATCCAGCCCAAATTTCGCGGATAAAGTGTTATGTGTGCGAGAGGCTATAACAATATGTTAAGTCACAGGAAATAAAAAGGGCGAGGTCTGAAAACCTCGCCCTTCATTTGCTGTCAGTCAAATAAATACTTATGCCTTCACTTCCCAGGTATCTCCCGCGCGCAGCAGCTTCGCCAAATCACCCGCGCCTTTCTTGGCAATCACATCCTTAATCTGCGTCGTTACCACATCCTCGTAGCGCGGCACATCGCCCCAGTTGCGCAGAACTCCAATAGGAGTCGGGAAGCCCGGACGGTGCTCCATGTGTGCAAGTACAAAAGCGTAAGAAGCCCGCGGATGATGTTCGTCATGGATCAGCAGGTCTTTCTCCGTGACGCCATTTCCCAATTGGACGACTTCCAGCTCCAGCCCGTCCATCTTGATGCCCTTGTCGCGATTCTTGCCGAAGATTAGCGGCTTACCGTGTTCGAGCTGCACCACGTGCTCGCTGCGGACTTCCTTTTCCGTCAGGTCGTGCCACGCGCCATCATTGAAAATGTTGCAGTTCTGGAGAATTTCGATGAAAGCCGCACCTTTATGCGCGGCCGCCGATTTCAGGGTGTCCTTCATGTGCTGCATGAAAACGTCCACGGTACGCGCCACAAACGTGGCCTCGGATCCAATCGCCAGCGAAACCGGATTGAATGGACGGTCCGCCGTGCCATAGGGAGTGGATTTCGTCTTCTTCCCAATTTCGGAAGTGGGCGAGTATTGTCCCTTGGTCAGACCGTAAATTTTGTTATTGAACAGCAGCACCTTCAGCCCAACATTTCGGCGCAGCATGTGAATGGTGTGGTTGCCGCCGATGCTCAACGCGTCTCCATCTCCAGTCGCCACCCAGACTTCCAGGTCCGGACGGATCAGCTTCAGTCCGGTCGCAACCGCCGGCGCACGTCCGTGAATCGTGTGAAAGCCGAATGTGTTCATGTAATATGGAAAGCGGCTCGAGCATCCGATCCCGGAAATCACGACAAATTTTTCACGCGGAATCCCCAGCTCGGGGAACACCGATTGCACGGCGGAGAGGATGGCATAGTCGCCGCAGCCCGGACACCACCGGACTTCCTGATCGGTTTGAAAATCCTTTTTAGTCAGCGGAGGAATTGTTGCCGTTGCCATAATCAACTCTCCTTAACGGGCCCGTAGCCCCAATCCCGATTAATCCAGTATCTCTTCGATCTTTCCTTCGATTTCCGCTTGCTTGAACGGGCGGCCCTGAATCTTGTTGAACCCCTGCGCGTCCACCAGATACTTGGAACGCAGCACTAGAACGAGCTGGCCCATATTCATCTCCGGCACCAACACGTGGCGATAGCGCTGCATCACTTCACCCAAGTTACGGGGGAATGGATTCAAGTTCCGCAGGTGTACATGCCCGATGCGCTTCCCAAGCGCCCTCTGAGCATTGACGCCCGCCGTGATCGCTCCGTAAGTCGAGCCCCAAGCCACGATCAGCAAATCGCCCTCAGGATCGCCCACAGGAACGATGTCTGGAATGTCCTGTACGATTGCCTCAACCTTGGCCGCGCGCAGCCGGACCATGTGCTCGTGATTGAGCGGCTCATAATTGATGTTTCCCGTGACGTCCTGCTTTTCAAGCCCCCCCAGCCGGTGCTCCAATCCGGGTGTCCCGGGAATCGCCCAGGGACGCGCGAGCGTTGCCGGGTTGCGGCTGTAAGGATGAAAATTTGTTGGATCGGTCACGAACTTGACGGGAATTTCCGGGAGTTCACTCAGCGTCGGAATTCGCCAGGGCTCCGCACCGTTCGCCAAATATCCATCCGTAAGAAGAATTACCGGCACCATGTATTTCACCGCGATGCGGCTGGCCTCCATCGCCATCCAGAAACAATCGCCCGGAGTTGCCGCCGCCAGCACCGGAATGGGCGCCTCAGAATTTCGCCCGTAGAGCGCTTGCAGCAAATCCGCCTGCTCCGTCTTTGTAGGCAATCCCGTGGAAGGCCCCCCGCGCTGCACGTCCACAATCACCAGAGGCAATTCAACAGCGATCGCCAACCCCATGGCCTCTGTCTTCAGCGCCATGCCCGGACCAGACGTGGTCGTGATCGCCAGCGCACCGGCATAGGAGGCGCCGATCGCTGAAGTGATCGCCGCAATTTCATCCTCCGCCTGGAACGTGGTCACACCAAAATCCTTGTACATGGAAAGCTCGTGCAAAATATCCGACGCCGGCGTGATCGGATAAGAGCCTTGGAAAAGTGGCAGCCCCGATTTTTGAGATGCCGCCACAAATCCCAACGCCAGCGCCTGGTTCCCGCTCAAATTACGATACGTGCCGGGAGAAAGGTGCGCTGGGGGAATCTCATAAGAAATCTGAAAGGCTTCGGTCGCTTCGCAGAAGGAATACCCCGCCTTCATAGCGCGCTTGTTCGCTTCCGCCAGCAATGGTTTCTTGCTGAATTTGTCATCCAGCCAACGGACGGTGGAATCCATGGGCCGGTTGTAAAGCCAAAAGCACATCCCCAACGCGAAGAAATTCTTGCAGCGGTCCATGCTCTTCGCGTCCAGACCCAATTCCTGCAGCGCCACGCGCGTCAGTCGCGTAAGCTCCACTGCAAATAGCCGATAAGCATCCAAAGAGTGATCTTCCAACGGATTGGAGGTGGCCTGCGCTTTGCGCAAATCCGTCTCCCCAAAGTCATCCTTGTTAACGATCAGGATCCCATTGGGCTTCAGGTCGGCCAGATTCATCTTCAGCGCCGCAGGATTCATCGCCACCAGCGCATCCACGCTGTCTCCCGGGGTATAAACGTCCCCGGACGAAAACTGCACCTGGAATCCGCTCACCCCCGGCAGCGTCCCCGCAGGCGCCCGGATTTCGGCCGGATAGTCGGGAAATGTGGCCAGGTCGTTTCCATAAAGCGCCACGGTATTCGTAAACTGGTTCCCCGTTATCTGCATGCCATCGCCGGAATCGCCGCAAAAGCGGATGACGGCCTTATCCAGAACTTCCTTCGTAATGTGCCTCGGAGTTTCTATTGTAGTTGCCATAAGTCCCCTGCTTGCCTGAGCTTAAGTGACACTCGCAGCCCGGCGTCTAGGATCATCTTCGAACGCATGCTTCGCTGTGCTTCTCTGGTCTTGGGTCTTGGTTTGCTGCCTGGCCGGGACTTGGCTGGGCGGACTTCCGTCGTGCAAGCCTGAAAACCCGAGCGCGAACCTAAATCATATCACAATCATAGACGGCCAAACGTGCCGCCGCGTTGCGTTTCCGTAAGTCAACCTCATCGCATGGACCAAAATCTGTGACTGCGGTCACTTGGCCCGCAGCGCTCGCGCGCCTATAATGCGCGCTTCACCCGGACTAAGGAGCCGCCCCTTGCGCGCAGCAATTCTCCACGAATTTGGCCGGCCGCTTTCCCTTGAAGATGCGCCCATTCCGGTTGCGGGTGACGGGGAAGTCCTTTTACGAATTGAAGCTTGCGGGGTTTGCCACTCTGATTTGCATCTAGTCAGCGGTGACTGGCCCGCATTCGCCAAGCTTATTCGTCGCCCTCTAATCCCCGGACATGAAATCGTCGGCCGAGTGATGGAGGTAGGTGCAGGAGTTTCCGCCAATCTCCGCGACACCCGTGCCGGCGTCCCCTGGGTTTTCTGGAGCTGTGGCACATGCAGCAATTGCCTGGAGGGCCGCGAAAACATTTGTCAGAATCGCGCGATCACTGGCGTCACCGTGAATGGCGGCTACGCGGAATTCATGGTCGCCAAAGCCTCTCACGTCATCTCGATTCCAGAATCGCTCTCATCTGTGGAGGCAGCGCCGTTGTTCTGCGCCGGCGTTACCGTCTATCGCGCTCTCCGCAATTCGGAAGTGAAGCCCGGCCAGCGCGTCGCCATCTTCGGCATTGGCGGCCTCGGACATCTTGCTGTTCAAGTCGCCCGCGCCATGGGAGCTGAAGTCGTAGCCGTAGATGTCGATGACGCTAAACTTGGGCTCGCTCGCGAATCCGGCGCCCAGCAAACGCTCAACTCCGTGAAGCAGGATGCAGCGGCGGAACTTCGCGCATCCGGCGGAGTTCACCTCGCGCTCGTTGCCACTCCCGCAAAATCCGCCTACGACGCAGCCTTCACGGTTCCGCGCACAGGAGGCGCGGTAATGATCGTCGGACTCCCCTCCGAGCCGCTCACCTTCGACGCCGTAAAACTAGCCCGCAACGAATCTCGCATCCTCACCAGCGTAGTCGGCACTCGCCAGGATGTCCGCGACACTCTCGCGCTGGCCGCAGCGGGCAAACTTCGCTGCAAGGTGGAAACTCGACCCCTCACTCAAATCAACGAAATTCTCGACTCCATGCGCCGCGGCGAACTGCTCGGGCGTGTCGTTCTTGCGCCATGATTTTCAAGTTCATTAGTTGACTTTCGCTTTTACTTCGCCTAGAATTCTGCCTGTTTCCTGGTCGCGGCTATTCAGTTTTCCGAGGCAACGACGAGATGGCTCTCACCAAACGGCAAAAGGAAGTGCTCGACCTGCTGGTCAGCTTCCTGAACAAGCACGGCTATTCGCCCAGCTTTGAGGAAATCGCCAAGCATTTGAAACTCCACTCGCTGGCAACCGTCCACAAGCACATCACCACTCTCGAGAAGAAGGGCTACATCCGGCGGGGTTACAACCAGAGCCGCTCCATTGAAGTGCAGCACCTTCCCAAGCCTGTTCGCGAACAGGTTGCCGATCGGCAATCCGTCGAAATCCCCATGATGGGCCGCATTGCCGCGGGGCGCCCTCTCGAAGCCATCGAAGAAAGCGAAACACTTTCTCTCGGCGAATTCGTCCGCAGTGGCAACAGCTATGTCCTTCAGGTGAAGGGTAGCTCCATGCGGGACGATCACATCCTCGATGGAGACTACATCGTCGTCGAGCAAACCCAGGTCGCCAATCCCGGCGAAATTGTGGTCGCCCTGGTCGGCGGCACCGACGCCACCCTGAAGCGTTTCTATCGCGAGCCGGGCGGCAAGATTCGCCTTCAGCCCGCCAACAGCGAGATGAACCCGATTATCGTCCCTGCTTCCGACGTGAAGGTCCAGGGCCGCGTAATCGGGGTTCTCCGCAAATATTGAGATCCGGTCGCTGGCAGCGGCCGACCCAATCCGCAGCCATTTGACGGGCGTACCTCCGCTGTCCCGGAGTGGTCCGCGAGAGTGGGTTACGGGGAGTAATCCTCGGACCCCTAACCGTTCGGCCGTCTCCATTTCTGATTTGTCACCCCTCCGGCCATTTTCGTAGTATCATTCCCGACACCCTTAGCCCGCTTAGGTATTGCCCCAGCTCAATACAAAGTAATACAGTGCTTTGCACCCCGGTCCAGCCATGCCGGCTCGTCTGGCGGCAAGTACTGGTCCAGGGAGGACTTATGGCCATGTGGGGAAAGAAGCCTGACCAACCAGCTTCGCCCTCGGTTCCGGAACCGAAGGTCGCGATGCCGCCGAAGCCTGCTCCGGCAATCATCAAGGAGGCAACACCAATGAGCACCGACGCACTACGTCCAGTGGGAACACATTCTTCCAGCGGCGGCACTGCGCGACTGGGCGCCAGCCTGCACGTGAAGGGTGAAATTACCGGGCACGAAGACCTGCTGGTCGATGGCAGCGTCGAGGGCCTGATCCAGCTCGAAGACCGGAAACTCACGGTTGGCTCGACCGCCAAAGTCAGCGCCGATGTGGTCGCTCGTGAAGTGGTCGTCTATGGCAGCGTGAAGGGAAACCTCCGCGCCCGCGATCGCATTGAAATCAAGAAAGACGGTTCGGTCGTCGGTGATCTGACCACCGCGCGCATCATGATCGAAGACGGCGCGTACTTTAAGGGGTCCATTGAGATTGATAAGGCCGCGGAAAACGCGGGCCATTCGGATCTCGACAAACCTGCTTACACGCGCACGCCGGTCGCCTCCGTTCCGAAGGCTTCGATCTAAAGATTATTTCACCGCTGTCGTATTTTCGCGGGCGCTCCGGACGGCCGGAGCGCCCGCTTCCGCTCACTCTCGTTTGAAATACCGGTAGATGGTCAGTTTCCGAGTAGCTGACAAACTTCCCGAAGCCGTGGCCAAGAGAGGGGTTCAATCATTTTAATTTTTCACAGAGCAGCAGGTTTACTTGGGCGAGTCTCACGAACGCTGCCGGCAATCTCCAGTCCCGCTTTGCGCAGCCCATCAATCAGGTGCTCGACCAGTTCGACATCCCACCACTTGCACAGTTCCTCAGGCCAGACCACGAGGAAGTCCGGCCTGATCCTCAGCAACTCGCGAACTGCATTTCGCGCTGCATCCAACTCGCCGAGTTGACCGTTGCAGACCGCGAGCATGAACTGTGTGCGCCAGAAACCGGGCATGTTGACTTTCAGTACCAAGTCACGCGCTCGCTGGTAGTCCCCCTGGCGGTAGGCATTCAAGATGAGCGGAAACCAGTACCAGCCCGGAGAATTGGGATTGAGCTGAGTGGCGCGTTCCGCCAGAGCACAACCCCTTTCCCAGTCGCCGCTGTAGGCAATCTGGAATCCGAGATAAGCGCCCGTGAGTCCGTCCATCGAGTTGAGGGCCAGGGAGCGCTCCGCCGAGGCACGAAAAGCTCCTAATTCGCGGTGGAAGAACAGGGCGGCGGCCAAAGCGGCATGAGCCAGATGGTTGGTCGGGGCTGTATCCACGGCGCGGCGAGCTGCGGTTAGCGCACGTCCCAGAGGATCGGGCCGAGGATTGAAGCCTTGCGTATACTCTTCGCGGTACAACCATGACAGCATGGCCCAACAGTCGCCACGATCTGGTGGCTGCTGCACGGCGCGCTCCAAGACAGCCCTCGCCACCGCGTGCTCCGTTGCGGTGAGTCGCTGGTGGTGACCAAAACTGCGCAGCAGAGCCTCGTAAGGGGTGAGTTTTTCGGGATCTTGGTTGCGCAGCGCTTCCGTCATGTTGCGTGGCAGGACGCCTTGTATGTCGGCAACGGTTGACACGACGCGCGGCACAATGTCGTCCTGAATCTCGAAAAGCGTGTCGGGTGAGAAGGAACGCTCGTAGGTTTCAGCCCACAGATGTGCGCCGGAGACGGCATCGACAAGCTGTACCCCGATGCGCAGCCGCGAACCCGCCTGGCGCAAGCTCCCTTCCATTAAATAACGCGCTCCAAGCTCCTTGCCGATGGTTCGCACATCGCCCGTCTCGCTGGCGAATCTCTGTGTCGAGTTCCGTGCGATCACGCGCAAGTACGAGAATCGCGACAATCCCGTGATGATTTCTTCGGTGATTCCTTCGGCCAATGCGTCGAGTTCGGCATTCGCCCCCTTGTGCTTGAACGGCAGCACTGCAACCCAGAAGCCCTCGTTCGCGCGAGCCGCGCCCGAGTCGGACGAAGTCGCCGCAAGCGGTGTTGAGCTGGCCGCACCTTCCTTCCGTGACAGACTTCTTGCCAGATCGCGAAACTCATTGCCCACGTCCCGCGCCGTCTGCACCCGGTGGCGCGGATCCTTCTCCAGGCAGCGCCGGATGATGCGCGCCAGATCGCTAGGCAAATCCGAACGCACGTCCGTTACGAGCGGCGGGGTGTCATGCAGGACCGCCGAGATCAGCTCAGCTGGAGACTGCCCCACGAAAGGACGCTGGCCCGTTGCCATCTCGTGCAGCATAACGCCCAACGAGAAAATGTCCGTGCGGTGGTCAAGCATGCGGCCAGTGATCTGCTCTGGTGACATGTAGGCGGGCGTCCCCATAACCACGCCCGCTTGTGTGTTATCCGCCGAAATCAGCGTTGCGCCGTCGCCATGGGGTTGGATTTCCTTTGCAATCCCGAAGTCCAGCGCCTTGACACGTCCGTCCTCGGTCACCATCACATTGGCGGGCTTCAAATCGCGATGCATGATGCCCTTCTCATGCGCTGCCGCAAGCGCCTCGCCCAGCGCTCGCGCAATATCCACGATTTGCTCGACGGACATTCCCCCCTCCGTAATGAAGTGCTTGAGCGAGTGACCCTCGACAAGCTCCATGGTGAGGAAGTGAACGCCCTCTGCTTCCTCCACCGAGTAGATCGTAACGATGTTGGGGTGATTGAGGGCGGCGACGGTGCGAGCTTCACGCTGGAAGCGGGCCAGGCGCTCTGGATCGCGCGCCATGTCCGGCGGCAGGATCTTAAGCGCAATTTCACGGTTCAGCTTCGTGTCTGTGGCGCGGAATACCTCGCCCATTCCGCCAGCGCCAATTGCGGCGTTGATCCGGTAGTGTGCGAGTGTTCGGCCGATCATAGGAAATGTCCCAAAGAAATATGTTTCAACCCTTCGGGCCTGAACCAATGAAGCGGATTCTACACTAAGCGGCTGGTGAGGATTGTTCTCGGGCCATCTGGAAACTAGCGAATCACTTCTGGTTCGCCGACGATAGGCCCGCAATGTGACCGACGCGAAATGCTTTTTGTGTGCGGCGTGTTTCTCAGACCCAATCCACGAACAGGTCAGCTGAATGGCCGTCCTCAGAGCAGAACATTCATGCCAAAAGGCCAAGATTGACCTACGATAGATGCAGTTCAGTAAAGAACTGAGGCCAACCGGATGTCGTCACAACCTGGATATGACGTGATTGTTATCGGTTCCGGCATTGGAGGCCTCGCATTTGCGAGCATCATGGCCAAGCTGCGGAAGTGGCGCGCGCTCGTGCTGGAGCGCCACTTCAAGATTGGAGGGTTCACCCACACATTCACTCGGCCAGGCGGCTGGTCCTGGGATATCGGGCTTCACTACGTGGGCGGGATGGGCGAAGGCATGAGAGGGCGCCGACTGTTTGATTTCATTACCGAAGGGCGCGTGAAGTGGAACCCGCTACCCGATGTCTACGACGTCTTTGTTTACCCGAATCTGCAAGTGAGGGCATGTAAAGGTGAAGCAAATTTCCGGTCCGCCTTGATCGACGCTTTTCCCAACGAGCGTTCGAATATCGAGCAGTATTTCCGCGACTTGAGGTCAGCGATCGGCTGGACAAACCGGTACTTCATGGCGAAGGCAGCGCCTGCTTCGTTGGGCTGGTTGGTTCGCGCGGGGAATCGTTGGATGGCCGATCCCTCTCAAGAGATCACACAGCACTATCTAGAAAGGCGCTTCCGGGACCCACAGCTTCGCGCGGTAGTCACCTCGCAGTGGGCCGACTATGGCCTGCCTCCCGGCCGGAGCGCGTTCGCCACCCATGCGGTGATTGCGTCTCATTACATGAACGGTGCATGGTATCCGGCAGGCGGCGCGGGTGAGATCGCCAATGCCACGGGCGCCGTAGTCCGCGCGGCGGGCGGTGAACTACTTCCCAACCACGAGGTCAGCCGAATTCTTCTCGAAGACGGCCGCGCGGTCGGCGTGGAAGTCAACATCCGCAAAGGCAAACAAGGGGCTCGTGCGGAATTTCGAGCGCCCGTCGTGGTATCCGACGCCGGGGCGTGGAACACGTTTACGCACATGCTCCCGGCCTCTGCTCTACCGTTCCGTGACCAACTCAAATCGCCGCCAGAAGGTTTCGAGGTCGTCGAACTCTTTCTTGGTTTGCGGCGCGATCCCCGCGAGATGGGCTTCCAAGGAGAGAACTACTGGATTTTTGAGTCCTTTGACCATGATGAGATTTATGCCCGCCGGAACGATCTGCTCGACGGCAGAGCGGCGATGGCCTATCTGTCGTTCCCGTCTCTGAAAGATCCTCGCGCCAAACGGCACACCGCGGAGATTGTTGCCCCACTCTCCTATCGCTCCTTGGAGGCACATCGCGACGAACCCTGGCACAGACGCAGCCCCGACTACGAGTCTGCCAAGAACCGGGTAACGGAGGCGTTGCTGGATCTGGTCGAGCGCCACCACCCGGGATTTCGAGATCTCGTGGAATATTCGGAGCTAGGCACACCCCTAACATTCGAGCACTTTACGGCCGCGCCCTCGGGGACGATCTACGGCTATCCGGGCACGCCGGAAAAATACTCCCTGGCATGGCTTGGCCCCCGAACGCCGATCAGGAACTTATATTTGACGGGCACCGATGCGGCGTTGCTCGGCATCATGGGAGCATTGATGGGTGGAGTCGTTACCGCGAGCTGTCTTTTGGGGCCGTTCGGCTTTTTTGAAGTGATGCGTGCCGCGTCTCAGCGCTTGTAGAAATTGGGTTCGTTACATCGAATTACACAAGCCACTTAGGCACGAGGTGAGACCGCGTTGTCACCTGGCGATTATGCCTGAATGACGGATTAGCTCGAAGTTAGCGAATTACTTCCAGTTTGCCAACCATCCGCCCAGAACCTCGTTCTTTGCTTTCTACAACACCGTTTCTGGAATGCGGCGGCTTGCTGCCGCACTTCAAAAAAAAGGATCAGGAGAGGGCGCGCAAATTCTTGCGCAGTCGCTTGGACTCACCATCGCCCAGAAGCGCCTCGATTTTGGCATGAGTATTGCGCCAGACGGGAACTGCGCGGATCAACAAAGTTCGTCCTTTTGCCGTTAGCGTCATCAGACGGCTGCGCCGGTCGGCTGGATCGGACGTGACCTTGACCAGGCCACGTCGCCGCAGAGGCTTGAGCGCGGCCGTCAACGTAGTGCGGTCCATGGCCAGGAGCGATGCCACTGCACTCATGCCTGCCGGTTTCGGACGGTTCAGCGACATCATCAGCGAGAATTGGCCATGGGTCAGGCCGATGGGGCGCAGGGCATCATCGAAGCGCCGCGCCAATGCTCGCGCCGCTCGCTGTACGTGCAGACAGAGACAGGAATCGCGAACCAGTTGCGTTGTTTCCAAGGATGGGTTCAGAGAGGCGCCCACAAATGAATCATATGGATATCAACGTATCTTGCCAAGTGGCCACCACGCGTGATACGTTGATATCAATCTTACATCCCTGCACCCCGGAACGCTGTCCATCTCTTAGGAATTAGGAGAGACCTATGACGCGAATTATATTCGGGGCAAGCGCAATCCGCAGCATCGCACTGGTGGCCATGTTCGCCGCGGTGTGGCCAGTGCAAGCTCAAAACGACAAGACAGCCTATCCGGCCATGGCTCCGCTCGAACAATACCTGATGCCGGATCGCAACGAAGAGATCAAACTGGCGCGCAGCGCTGCGCCGGACTCTATCTCCGGTGAGGCCGAAGTTCTGGTTCTCGGCAAGGCTGGCTATCAAACTGCCGTTCAGGGGAAGAACGGTTTCGTATGCCTGGTAGAACGCTCGTGGACTGCCGGAATCAACGCTCCGGACTTTTGGAATCCTAAACTGCGCGGTCCTCTCTGCCTCAATCCTCCCGCTGTGCGATCCTACCTTCCGCGCACGATCAAAAAGACCGAGTTGGTCATCGCCGGTCGGACGAAGGCCCAGATGTTTGAGGCTCTCGCCGCGGCCATCGATAAGAAGGAGCTGCCGGCGCCGGAACCAGGCGCGATGTCCTACATGCTGTCGAAGCAAGGTTATTTGGGCGACCAGGCTGGCGGACCGTGGCTTCCGCATCTAATGTTTTTCACTCCCGAAACGGATTCCAAAGCGTGGGGCGCGGATCTTCCCGGATCGCCGATCATCACGTTTCAAAATCCGGAGGAGCGCCTTACCGTCTTTTTGATTCCCGTACGCCGCTGGTCGGATGGTACGCCGGCTCCCGTTCCGGCTCAGGCTGCGCACTAGCGCTCGATCTCGAGCGAGCCGTGGCCCTTGCAAGAACAAGGGCCGTCCGAGCTTGAACACAAGAGGGTTGCGGGAGTCTTGCACTTTTGACTACTTTGAATCGCGCAGCACAAACGGACCGATTCAACAGCCTTTACGACCTATGCCCAACACCCCAGGGCAAGAGCAGGAAGCCGCCTTACGAAGCTACGCCGGAGAAGCTGCCGCTGCAGGATCGTCGGAATCCGCTGCGATTCCGCAACATGTGGATCCTCGAGTTGAAGACTGGGGAGTATCAGGTCCAAGAATTACTTCCAGATTCCCGACAGGCCGGGAACTGGCCGCTTAATATAAGGGCTTTGATGGATACAAATCCGGCCGCACTAGTCGCCGGTTTTCAGCATGCGGAAACTGATCGACAGTCTGGGGTCTAAACTTGAGTACAGATGATTCCAGCCAGCTCCTCGGAAGCGTCAGCGATGCTAGTGCGAACGGCTGCGCGGGATGGACACTCAGGGGCCTTTCCCGCGAAGCCATTAGAGTCATTTTGACTTTGTACAGGACAGAATCTCTTGATTCTTGAGATAGACATCGCACAGTCCCAACATGTCAGCCGGGCAGAAATATTCACCGTTGTTGCCGGTACAGTGCCCGCGCTTAAGAATCTGGTCAACGACGGTTGGCACTAGCACGCTGCAACTCGACACTGCGCCATTCTTCAGCATGGCTTGACACAATCCAAGCATGCCTTTGACGGGACACAGATAGTTTCCTTCAAGGCCGTTCACGCGCTGACAACCCCCGCCCGTCAGTGTACGGTCGGCTGAATCTTCTTCCTTCTTCATGTCTTTGTCCTGTCCAGTGCTCGCGTCATACACAGGCTGGAAATCCAGCACACAAGTGGTTCCGGCATGGCAGCCGAAATCGATGCCAGTGGGAGGAAAACTCAGCGTCAACTGAGGGAACCAAATCTGCCAGTCCCAGTGATTCGACCAAACGTCAAGGTCGACGAAGATTCGCGGGTTGAGCCCTGGAGTCAAGGCGAGCTCAAGGTTGTAGACCGGATTTCCGAAGCTGAAATGGCTCTCGTCTCCACCCGCGGTAGAGCTGACGCCTAGAGTCACCATTTGCCCACTTGAGGTGACCGGTGTTTGCCGGTTCTCCGTTTCGTCGTTCAATGAGAACTGCAGCTTGTTCGAGAAAAGAGTGATGTCCACAGCGGGGAAGAGCTGCGCGCCAACTACACCATAATTGAGAAACCCCAGCAGAAGATCGGCATCGTCAAAGACATAAGGAGCGCTGGTGCCGGGTGTTCCGGGAGTCGGCGGGACAAACGTACCGTTCGTCAGTGGAGCCGGCAGCTTATCGGTAAGGTCCTCCCCCCATTTTTCATCGTGGCTTTCCCCAATACCAGGCAAGTTGACGCTAAAACCTGCATCGGCGCCGATCTGCGCCACCAGTTCCTTAGCTTTAAAAACCTGGTCGGGTGCGATTCCGGCCGACAAGAAATCGTCCTCCGTACCCTGAATGGGCTTATAGTTCGCCGTTACATTCGCCTGGCCTGAATGGTTCGCGTGGACCACGATGTGATACTTCAACTGGGCTTGGATCGGAAAACGCATACCAAGACCATAACCAATGCCGGCATGCAGGTAGACGCCGTAGGTTGAAGAACAGCCGACGACGCACCAGTTGATCGTTGTTTCAGCGCTCCACTTCCACTCATAATCTTGGCCAAAGGTGAATCCGTCAATGAAGATGTAGGGGCCAAAGTCAACATCGGCGACCTTATCGGCTTCTTGGGTTTTGGCAGGGCTTACAGAATGATTGGGAACAGTCTTCAAGAGTTTGGGAAAGTTGGAAGGGTTTGCGCCGCGCCCCGGTATGCTTTCACTTAACAACTTCTTGGCAGCCTCTATCTCGGCGGGGCTTGCAGCGATCGAGAGAGTGTGCTGGGGATGCAAGTATTTGGTCGACTCGGCCTTCGGCACGAATATCGTCTCTTCTAAGTGTTGAACCGACGAGTTGATGAGTTCCTCCTTGAGCTGGTCGTCATTGAGACTACTTATGCGCGCTGTCTCGGCCTGACCGACTTGCGCACTTATCGCCGCACGCTGTGTTGAGTCGGCGAGGGCTTTACGCAGATCGGCAATATGCTTGCTCGCGTCGGCAGTTCCGAGCGCACTATTGGTCTGGTAAGCCGCGATCGCCGCTTGCCGCTTCCCCGGATCCGCTACGTACCGTGGACTACCGGGCTTGCTGAACTCTGCCACGCGCGCGCTGTTCGAACTACGTGTAAAGCACTCAATCCCTGTGCTAGCAATTTGTGCCCTGGCGCCAGAATCACTGCACTTTCCCGGAAGAATGCGGTAAGTCAGAACATGGTGAATCACCAATCCCTGCTCGACTTCGCTGACTTCCGAACTGTCCTCCTTGAGTTGCACATGCTGCGGCATCCCGCGCAGCTTTTGCGCAACATTGAACAGGGCCCGAGGGTTGGTCAGCATCGGGCGGAAGTTGAGCTTCGCAACTCCCAACGTCACTTGCGAATTCGTGCGCAAATCGGCCAATGCATACGTACGAACCACATGCAAACGCTGCATCGTTTCCGCGTGTGTGCCGCCACCGAGGATCACGGAATTCGGAATGGGGTGCAGCCCAGGGTTGAGCGGTTGCGCCTGTTGGGGGCTTGGCGGTTGCGCCTGTTGGGGGCTTGGCGGTTGTGCCTGTTGGGGGCTTGGCGGTTGCATCTGTTGGGTGTTTGGCGATCCTGGCTTTGGGTTGGGCTGCGCCGTTCGTGGCCGGCCGGCGACGAAGATTCTCGCGGCGTCCATTTCCATATTCTTGCCGTTGCGCCGCGTGGGGCCAAAGACCGAAACACTCGCCCCTTTTGTGAGAGCGGCAAGGGATGCAGGCTGGCCGCCCTGGCAGACAGTGACCGAGTTGGTGTAGTGCACCAAAACGCTCTGATCAGCGTAAGTGACAGTCATGGAGCTGCCGTCCGGCTGAGTGGAAATTTGCCCCGTGAACTTGCCTTCACCCTTGGCAGCGTTGAGCGCAGTGCAGTCGGACTGCGCCTGCGTTGCGATGGCAGTGCCCGCAAACAAAGCGAAAGACAATGTCGCCAGCATTACTCGCCGGAATTTTCTCACGATGCCCTCCTGATGGATTGGTGATTCGATTCGCGGAACCTTGCGCCGCAGAAAAGGTGTGCGGATTCAACTGAAGCTCGCCAGGAACAACTAGGGCGACCTCCTATGGTAGAACGAAACCGCCGAAAACGACCAAAAACCGAAATCACCACAACCATGAAAAAGCGGGTCGTGACGACCACGCCGAATAACCGTGGCCGAGGCGGAAAACCGGAATTGACCAGACTCAGCAGCCGTCACGTCTCGGTCAAATGACTGCAATGAATAAGGAGGGGCTAGGCGAACCGTGAGAATTGTATACCCAACTATTGGGAAGTGCTAGACGGTAAGTGGGACGCATGGACTCCCACTGAATTCAGATGGAGCGACGGCCTAACCGGAAGTCTTTCCGGGAAAGAAGTCCGCTTAGAGTAAATGTGGCGCTACAGAGTGCTATTAGCGCGCCGGCCTCCTCGAACCCCGCTTCTGGATAATCTTCGGTTTGCCGACCAACTGCCCGGGACCATACCCGCCGCGAACGGCACTATTGTCAGGCTACGGGATCACGACCAGCCTGTGGCCGTGTGCGTCGCGTTCCCAGGAATTCTCGATCTCGGCGAGCGGAACGCGCTCTGTCTCGATGCGCAATCTGCCGCGGGCTGCGCTGTTCATCACTTGTTGGAATGCGTCGGTGAGTATGTCCCAAGACGGCATGCCTCCCGTTCCTAGAATCGTCAGCGCCGTGCTTCGCAGGACTGCCGCGGGCAGAGTGATTGTAGATCCAGCACTCTCGCCCACTTCCACCAGTCTAGTTTCCGACTCCCCCATCGCGAATTCTTTTCCAGCGATGGCTTTCAGCAGTGCTTCGGTCGGGCGGCCCCATAGATAATCGATGATCACGTCGAAACGCTTTTCGCCGGTCTCGCGGCGGAAGGCTGCGATCAGTTCTTCATCGGGTTTGTCGAGGCGAATCGTCGAGTCGGCGCCGAGCTCCCGGAGGGTGCTCAACACCTGTTCGTCGCGTCCTGCCGCAACCACGCGTCCCGCGCCCAAGATTTTTGCGATCTGTACCGCCAATTTGCCCGCGACTCCGGTGGCGCCGAGGATCAGGACGGTTTCGCCAGCGGCCAGCTTCGCACTGTGCTTGAGTGACAGCCAAGCCGACACAGCGGGATTGGGAATGGCCGCGGCAGTGACATCGTCCAGTTCTTCAGGGATCGAAAAACATTGCACTCGCCGAACCACAGTGCGTTCGGCCATCGCGCCGTACGGCCGCCGCGCTCCGCCGAAGAATACTCGCGTGCCGTCTTCGAGCCGCCCCACGCCATCCATGCCGCAAACGACAGGAAATTCGCGCGGGCTGGCGTAGTGCGTTCCGGCCGCCATCTGTTTGTCCACGGGCTTCAGCGCAGCCGCGGAGACACTTATGAGCACTTCACCTTCGCCAGGAGTTGGATTGGGAAACTCCTCAAAGCGCGGTGGTTTGCCGAGAGCATGCAGCACGGCGGCATGCATCAGTCGCCTCCTTTCATATCTTCACCTCGATTTGCGGGGCAATTGATGAAACCGAGTTGATGGTGACAAATGCCCTTCGCAGAGGCAAGACCAATTGTGTCCAATGGGTGAGCGTCGGTCCGACTTGAGAAGGCGCCTAAACCTGGGATGCGCTCCGCTTTGTTACCTCGGCGATTGTGTCCGTCATCCGCCAGGAATCACAGGAGTCCTCGGGGAATGCGTCGTGTTGGAGAACTTCAGGGAGGATCTACAACCGGAGATCTTGGACCGCCCGCTCACGTGCCTGTCGTCCCTATCAGCGTTAAGGCTCCTGTGGTGGTATTGATGCTGTATATGGAAACGCTGTTTGAGCCGAAATTCGTTACATAGGCAAACTTGCCTAAAGGGTGGATCGCGATCGAGCCAGGAGCGGAACCCGCCATTGCTGAACCTGTGAGGGTTAAGGCCCCCGTCGTGGCGTCGATCGTGTAAATCGAAACATCGTTCGATCCCGAATTCGTCACGTAGGCGAATTTGCCGGTTGGGTCCACGGCTACAGAGGAAGGGTTCATATCTGCGCTGATCTGGCCAACAGAAGTTAAGGCTCCGGTAGTCGTGTTTATGGTGTACATCGACACGCTGTTCGACGTCGAATTCGTCACATAGACGAACTTACTCGTAGGATCCACAGCCACAGAGGTAGGGTCTGTTCCCGCAGAAATCGTACCGATAGAAGTTAAGGCCCCAGTGGTGGAGTTAATGGAGTAGGCGGACACGTTGCCGGGCACACCACCAGGGTCGATCACATTCGCTACATAAACGAAATTGCCCGTGGGATCCACCGTCACTGCTTCAGCCCGGCCTCCGGCAGAGATCGCTCCTATAGAGGTGAAGGCACCTGTCGTGGCATCGATCGAGAACATGGATATGAAGGTTGGAAAAAAACCACCCTCATGCGCCACGTAGGCGAACTTGCCGGAAGGATGCACGGCTAGCGAATAGGGTGTGACGCAAGATGGGCAGTCCGTAGTTCCAAAGATAACGCCGTTTCCCGTGAGTGTTAATGTCCCGGTCGTGGGGTCTAGGGCATACACAAAGATGCTGCCAGCTGTCACTTCAATGGCACCGTCATTCACCACATACACGAATTTCCCGGAAGGATCGACCGTCACTGAGTGAGGACCGAAATCCGCGCTCACGTTCGGAAGTACGGCGGTGAGAGCTCCCGTCGTGGCGTTGATCGTGTACGTGGTCACGTTGCCCACGAAGTCGTCGGGGCAACCGTTGTTCGCCACATAGGCGAACTTACCGGTTGGATCCACTGCGATGGACTTCGGACCAACTCCTCCCGCGGATATCGTGAAGTTCGAGGAGTTCGAGGTACCGCCGCCGGGTGGAGGGTTGAACACTGTGATGGCGGCCAGGACGGGTGAGCCGTTTACGGCGAGGTCGCTCGCTGGTACCTGAGCCGAGATCAGCAGCAACCCGTTGAAAGGGCCGAGGAATGTTGTTGGCAGGTTGCTCCCGTTCCACTGCACGATAGAGCTGGGCACAAGACCCGAGCCGTTCACCAACAAATTGAAGGCACCTCCATTGATGGGGGCGCAGCTTTGGATGAGAGAAACGATCGAGGGCATGGGATTGTTAGTCACGGGGGTAATCGTGAAGTTCAAACCATTCGATATGCCTCCGCCCGGCGCGGGGTTGGTCACATTCACGATCGCCGTGCCGGCTGAGGCGATAGCTGCGGCTGGGATTGCGGCAGTCAGTTGGGTGGAGCTGGCGAATGTGGTGGTGGCAGCCGTTCCCCCGAAGCTGATGATCGAAGCTGCTACGAAATTCGTGCCATTGACCGTCAGCGTGAAAGCTGTGCCACCGGCCAGGACAGCGTTCGGCGATGCAGAAGTGACCGTTGGAATGGGATTAGGCTGGTTGGTAACGGTCGAGCCCATGCCGCCTCCGCATCCTGCAAAGCTCAAGAGTGCTGCAACTCCCAGTATCGCGGGTCCCTTCATCAGTTTCCTTCGCTCGGCCTTTTCGTTCATGATGCCCCTTAAATTCAGCCGGCATCTCAGATGGATATGGAGTAGCGCGATTGCGAGGCGCACAATTTTGCAGATTCGCTCAGGTTGCAATAGACAGCGGGTGAAATGTTTCGGGCGACCCAAACACCAGATAGAACAAGAGTTAACGACTCGAGTGGCGGCACACGGTCGGGCGACTTCGTTCTTGTGATAGACTTTTCGACACTTGCGTGAGAGTGTTCGGTCGAGATGGAAAGCGCCTCAGAGCTGCGCATCGTCCGCTTTGGCGTCTTCGAAGTAGATCTGCGAAGCCGCGAGCTGCGCAAGCATGGGCTGAGGATAAAACTTCAAGGCCAACCATTTCGCGTTCTACAACTTCTACTGGAGAAACCCGGCGACCTGGTCACACGAGAAGAATTTCAGCGCCAGATCTGGCCTGCAAACACTTTTGTCGACTTCGAATTAGGCTTGAACACAGCGATCAAGCGAGTTCGCATAGCACTGGGCGATTCTGCTGAAAACCCGCGTTTTGTGGAAACTCTCCCACGGTTGGGCTACCGCTTTATTTTTCCTGTCAACAAGCATTCACCGTCGCGGATTGGTCCACCTGAAGTCCAGAAGATAGGCGGCATCACTCAGCGACGAATCAAGTCGGACGAGACTGCATCCACCTCCGATCCATCGGTGGCGTCCGTGCAGGTCGGGCATCGCTCGAAGTGGGTTGCGGCGCTGTCGATTTTGCTAATTACATTGCTTTCAGGGGGCGGCTACCTGATCGCGCGACACAGAAGAGCAATTACCACCGGCCTCGAGATTCACTCCATCGCTGTACTCCCTCTGGAAAACCTTTCTGCAGATCCAGAGCAGGAGTACTTTGCCGACGGGATGACCGACGAGCTGATCACCAACCTGGCAAAGCTGGACGCGGTACGGGTGATTTCCCGCAGCTCGGTCATGCAATACAAACGTGCCCACAAGCCTGTGGCAGAAATCGGGCGAGAGTTGAACGTAGATGCCGTCGTGGAAGGTACAGTCGCGCGCTCGGACCATAACGTGCGGATTACTGCGCAACTTATCCGCACGGCATCGGACCAGCATCTTTGGGCCGACGAGTTCCAGGGTGAACTGCGCGATGCTCTTACTCTTCAGAGCCGCGTGGCTCAGGCTATTGCCTCCCAAATTCGAGCAAAACTGACTGGGAAGGGTATGCCGATCACCAACCCAAGCATCATTGATTCGCAGGCGTTCGAGTATTATCTGAGAGGCCGTTACAGTTTCTGGGAGCGTTCTTCGAAAGAGGGATACGACAGCGCAATTCGCTATTTCGAAATGGCCATAGAAAAGGAGCCAAATTATGCGCCTCCTTATGCCGGTTTGGCCCTTTGTTACGCGTTTGGTTCCTTCCAAGGGATGGAGTTACCGACGCGGGAAGCCTGGTCGAAAGGCGCGGCCGCAGCAAAGAAAGCATTGGAGCTTGATGACCAACTTGCGGAAGCGCACTTGGCGATGGCAAACGTCCATTTTCGCTTCGACTGGAATTGGGCCGATGCCGACCGGGAGTTTCGCCGGGGCCTCGAACTGAGTCCAAATGACGCTTTTGGCCACGACAGCTACTCGACCTTTCTGGGAATAATGGGACGGCTTGATGAAGCGATGGCCGAGGCAGTGCGGGCTCGCGACCTGGATCCGCTTTCGCCTAGCGTTAGCATGGGGATGGGCTGGATTTATAGCTGGGCCCGCCGACAGGATGAGGCCATTGCCGAATTCCGCAGGACACTCCAGTTGGATCCCAATTTCAGGGCGGCCCATAGCGCACTGGTTTGGAGTTACGAGGAAAAAGGAATGTACGCAGAAGCTGTGACCGAAGAACTGAAGGCGGAGGCATTGTCGGGCCAAAGTTCCAAGCAGATCGAATCGTTGCGAAGCGCCTTTGCCGCGTCGGGTATCAGGGGATTTTGGGAGAAACGCTTGGAAACGGAAAAAAGCCAATGGAAGCACCCACACTATTTCGTTATCGCTAGATTATGTGTCCGCCTCGGTCGAACGGATGAGGCCTTTGATTGGCTTGAAAAGGCGTTTGGGGCACGATATCCAAACATGCCCAATATTAAGGTTGCCGCCTTATGGCTGGACCCCGTGCGCTCTGATCCGCGCTATGCCGACCTGCTGCATCGCGTCGGCCTTTCGCCTTAGCTTTAAAATCTTGGCTCCATTTGTGCCCTGACCTCGCCGCGGTGCGCGATGACGCGCACAAGGAGTTAGCGCGTGCCATGGATTCGAAGCCACATTCATGTGCTTTTGCCCATGGCGAAATATTCCGGGTGACTGGGCGGCATTTCGGAAAGCGGCCCGCTACCACCCGCCTCCACGCGTTGACAAACTCTCCTCCCTAATCTACTCTCTATGTTTATATTCAAAGGGAAAGGTGTGACTGTGGGCGGGCGGACATACGTACCTCGAGGCAAGGACCATGACGACCTTCACAAGGGCCTGAATTGGTTTGTCGTGGATGCGAAAAATCAAGTGCTGGGACGATTGGCCACGCGCGTGGCGCGTCTGCTCATTGGCAAGGATAAGCCGGGATTCACTCCTTATATTGATTGCGGCGATCATGTTGTGATCATCAATGCCAATCAGATCCGCATGACCGGTAACAAACTCGACCAAAAGATTTACCGGCATCACAGCGGCTGGCCCGGTGGATTAAAGGAAATTCCCGCGAAGCGTCTGCGCGTGAATCGCGCCGACTGGATGGTCCGCGAAGCAATACTGGGAATGTTGCCCAAGAACAAGTTGCGCGCCCACCGCGCGAAGAAGCTGCGTATTTATTTGGACGACAAAGGTCTGGCACGTCATACCGGTCAGAAGCCTCAGCCGCTTGCGTCGTAAGCTGCACTGGTTTCCAGGTATCGTCCTGCACACGCGTCCTCGGTTTTGGGTCCCTCTGTAATTGAAGTTGTCTTCGAGGATGTAAGTGTCGGCAAGACTGCGCGGTCCGGGCTGCGGGAATTAGGAATGAGACTTCGGCAGTTGGAGGAAAAGTGAGTTTGACTTCACAACCCATCGAGGGAGCAAAGCCCGCTCTCATTAATTGCACCGGGCGCCGCAAGGAATCGGTCGCGCGAGTTTTTCTCCGGCCGGGCACCGGCAAGTTCACCGTCAACGGGCGGCCGGTTGACGATTATTTTCATAATATCGCCTGGCGCAACGCGGCCATCGAGCCCTTGAAGTTCACCAACACCACCGATCAGGTGGACGTGATCGCCACTGCCAAGGGCGGCGGTCCCGGGGGGCAATCCGGCGCCGTGCGCATGGGGCTTTCTCGTGCGCTCTCCAAATTCAATGCCGATTTGCGCGTGGGTCTCCGCCGCAACGGTTTTATGACACGTGACTCGCGCATGCGCGAACGCAAGAAGTACGGGCAGAAGGGCGCCCGGAAGCGCTTCCAGTTCAGCAAGCGCTAGTTCTTGCCCGCGCGATATTTGCGCGGCATACGAGCTCTGGCCCCGCGTCACATGGGTCTTGTTTTGCGTCCTATATTGTTGCGGGTCCAAATTCACGGCCGGCAAGGCGCCGGCACGACGGATGCTCTTGTTGCTCTGCTTTTTCAGTCTGAGCGGCAGGCAAGCATCTAGTTCATTGAGGGGGATCGTTGGCAGTTGAAATTACGATGAAGGAGCTTTTGGAGGCCGGTGTTCATTTCGGCCACCAGACGCGGCGATGGAATCCGAGGATGAAGGAATATATCTTCGGCGAGCGTAATGGGATCCACATCATTGATCTGCAGAAGACCTTGAAGATGTTCCGCGAGGCTGCGCGATTCGTGAGCGACATGAGCAGCCAGGGCAAGGCCATCCTATTTGTCGGCACAAAGCGCCAGGCACAGGAAGCGGTTGCGGAAGAAGCGAACCGTTGCGGAATGTTTTTTGTCAATCACCGCTGGCTCGGCGGCACCCTGACTAACTGGACTACGCTTCAAAAATCCATCAAGCGGCTTAAGTCGCTGAAGGCCATGGTGGAAGATGGCCGGATGGCGCAGCTTTCCAAGAAGGAAGCCGCGCGCCTCAAGCGCGAGATGGATCACCTCAACCAGAATCTTGGCGGCATGGAAAATATGACCACGCTGCCCGAGGCCATGTTTGTGATCGACTCGAACGCCGAAGAAATCGCGGTGCGCGAGGCGCGCCGCATGGGTATCCCGGTGGTTTCCATCGTGGACACGAATTGTGATCCCGAAGTTGTGGACTGGGTCATTCCCGGTAATGACGACGCTCTACGTGCCATTCGCCTTTTCACCTCCAAAATCTCCGATGCCGTCATCGAGGGAAAGCAATCCTTTGAGCAGTCGCAATTGGCCGAGGCCAAGTCCACCGAAGGCGGGGAGAGCACAGGAATCGATGAAAGCGTGGATTACGTGGACACCAGCAAATACGAAGCTTACGAAAAGCAAGAAGGCGAATTTGTCGATCCCGCGGCCCTGGAGCAGGCCCTTGCGGCAGCCCCCGAACTGCCTGCGGAAAGCGTTGATGAGAAAGCCGACGAAGCTGGCGCTGACAAATAGTCGGGAATGGTGTTCGACCTGACGCAAATGCGGCCCATTTTTCCGATTCAACAATCCATTTGAAAGGTTTATTGGGACCCATGACCACGAATCCGGAGCCGGTAAATATATCTGCACAACTTGTAAAGAAGCTGCGCGAGCTTACTGGAGCGGGGTTCAACGATTGCCGCGCGGCCCTGACGGCTTCCAGCGCCAATATGGAGAAAGCCGTGGAGTTCCTGCGCAAGAAGGGACAAGCTGCGGCGCAGAAGAAGGCTGAGCGCGAGGCCACCGATGGCTTGGTGAGCTGCTACATTCACGCCGGAGGAAAGATTGGAGTATTGCTGGAAGTAAATTGCGAAACTGATTTCGTGGCCCGGACCGATGAATTTCAGCGGCTGTGCCACGATCTGGCTATGCATATCGCCGCTCTTGATCCCCGGTTTATCCGCCGCGAGGAGGTCACGCCTGAAATCCTCGAGCGCGAACGCGAAATTTCCCGCGATCAGGCGCGCCAGACCGGGAAGCCCGACCACGTGATCGAGAAAATAGCTACGGGGAAGATGGAAAAGTTTTACGAAGAAAATTGCCTCTACGAACAGCATTTCATCCGGGACGAATCCGTCACGGTCAAAGAAATGATCGACCTGGCCATCGCCAAAGTCGGAGAGAAAATCTCCGTCAGACGGTACGTGCGCATGAAAGTGGGCGACGCCACAGCAACTTTCGCCGCAGGCAGATCGCCGCGCGTGGAACCACCCGATTCAGCTGTCCCGGCAAAAGCCTAATTTCGTTTCTTAAGCCCGTGCGGAGAGCCGCCGATTTCTGTTAGAATTTCCGCCGAATCCGCCACAGGAGCGTACCGGCGGAATTCATCCGATGCCCACCACGCCAGCTGATGAAACCACGAAAGCCGGCGGGCGCGAGCCCGCTTACCGCCGCATCATATTAAAACTTTCTGGAGAATCATTATCGGGACCGCAGGAATCCGGCATTCATGGCGAAACCATCGCCGCAATCGCTCGCGAGATCAAGGGCGTCCGCGACCTGGGTGTGCAGATTGCCATCATGGTTGGCGGCGGCAACATTTTTCGTGGCACACGCCAGAAATCCATGGCCATTGACCGGGCCACCGGCGATTACATGGGCATGCTGGCCACAGTCATCAACGGCCTGGCCTTGCAGGATTCACTCGAAAAACTTGGCTGCCACACGCGCTTGATGAGCGCCATCGGCATGCAGCAGGTCGCCGAGCCATTCATTCGCCGACGGGCTGCCCGCCATCTGGAGAAGGGCCGCGTGGTTATTTTTGCCGCGGGCACCGGCAATCCATACTTTTCCACTGACACTGCCGCGGCTTTGCGCGCCATGGAAATCAAAGCCGACGTCATCATCAAAGCCACGCGCGTGGACGGCATTTATGACGCGGACCCGGAAAAAGTTCCGGGCGCGAAGATGTTCGATCGCATCACTTATCTCGACGTCATTCAAAAAGGTCTTTCCGTGATGGACACTACAGCGATTTCGCTATGCATGGACAACAAGATGCGCATCATCGTCTTTAACATGAACGTGCCGGGGAATATTCAACGCGTAGTCATGGGGGAAAAAGTTGGCTCACTGGTGAGCACGGAGTAAATCCATATCCATAAAATAGTTAACCCAGGATTTCATTTCCGGAGGCAAATGACACTATGACCACAATTGCAAATACCAGAGACGCCTCCGCGCAGGCAAAACTTCGGATGGAAAAAGCCGTCGAGGATTTCCGCAAGGAACTTTCCGGCCTGCGCACCGGCCGCGCCAACGTAAGTTTGCTGGACCACATCCGTGTGGATTATCACGGAACCCCAATGCCGGTGAATCAACTCGGCACGCTTTCTGTACCCGACGCCACCATGATCATGGTGACGCCGTGGGATCCCAGCGTAGTTCCGCTGATTGATAAAGCGATTCGCACATCAGATCTGGGACTGAATCCCACCAACGACGGCAAAGCCGTGCGCATTCCCATCCCACCGCTCAACGAAGAACGTCGCAGGGAACTTGTCAAGCACATGCACAAGGTTTTGGAGAACCATCGCACGGCAGTTCGCAACATTCGGCGGGACATTAAGGAGGCCGTCGAAAAGCTTGAAAAAGAGAAAAAGGTTAGTGAGGACGAAAAAAAGCGTTCGCTGGAAGAGCTGGAAAAACTGACCCACAGCGAGACCAAGAAGATCGAAGACCTGGCTGCTCTCAAGGAAAAGGAAATCATGGAGATCAAGTAGCCGGACCATGGGGTCATCCGCAAGCTACTTGTTTACATATACTTGCGCTTGCCTTTGCCACCTCTGAGTGGTAGTAAATCACCCGGAATGCAGGGGCGTTTTACAAGCGAAGTTAAGGCGAACGGTTTTCCACCGCCTTCCAACTTTTTTAGTTTGACACAAAGCCATGCTATCTCTATACTTACCGATTGGTCAGGGACTTTTGACTGTTTTTGGTACGGAAGGTCTCTCGCCCCGGAACATAGATGGACGGAACGGGGTTGGGGGAACGGCCGAAATGGGGCGCCAGCCCCGCAAAGCCGATTAAGCCTCTCCGCAATACCCTGAATAGCCTGCGGTTCGGGTTCTCGCCTTGGCGAGTCTCGTTACGGAGTTTCTTGGTGGTCTCTCCGTGGTCGCAGTCAGCCCCTTTCTTTAATGAAAGTGGCTTCCGCGTGGTGGTGCGGTATATCTCCGCGCGGACAAAAGCCAGATGACCGGAATTTAAGGGAGAGTCGTGCCCACATTCTCGCAACTCGTGCGTTACGGCCGCGAACAAATTCGCGCCAAAACAAAATCGCCGGCGCTGCAGGGCTGTCCGGAAAAGCGCGGAGTTTGCATCCGCGTGTACACGCAGACGCCAAAGAAGCCGAACTCGGCATTGCGCAAAGTCGCGCGGGTGCGTTTGACGAACGCCGTGGAAGTAACCACTTACATTCCCGGCATCGGCCACAATTTGCAGGAGCACTCCATCGTGCTGGTCCGCGGCGGCCGCGTAAAAGATTTGCCGGGCGTCCGCTATCACATCATTCGCGGAACACTGGACGCCGCCGGAGTGGACAATCGCAAGCAGGGGCGCTCGAAATACGGCGCCAAGCGGCCAAAAGCCGCACAGAAGTAAGGAGATTTGTAGATGCCGCGCAAAGGAGCCGTTTCCCGTCGAATCATCCCGGCGGATTCTGTATACGGAAGCGATCTGGTGCAGAAGTTCATCAGCTCGATGATGTGGGATGGCAAGCGGTCCACGGCGCAGCGGATTTTTTATGGCGCCATGGATCAGATTGCGGCCAAGGGCAACCCCAACGCGCTCGAAATTTTTAAGAAGGCCATCGAGAACGCCAAGCCAATTTTAGAAGTGAAAACGCGACGGGTGGGCGGCGCGAACTATCAGGTGCCGGTGGAAGTGAATCCTTTCCGCAAGCAGTCGCTGGCCATTCGCTGGCTTTTGCAAAACGCGCGCACCCGCGGTGGAAAGAATTTGACCACCAAGCTCGCAGAAGAATTGATGGATGCCTCAAACGGGCGCGGCGGGGCGATTAAGAAAAAGGAAGACGTTCACCGCATGGCGGAGGCTAACAAAGCCTTCGCGCACTATCGCTGGTAAGCGGCAGCCAAACTTCGGGCGCAGGGATGACGCCTGGAAATCTGAATTTCGGGGAATAAGAACGGAAGTTTGTTTTCATGGCACGTGAAACACAACTCGCTGACACGCGCAACATCGGGATCATGGCCCACATTGATGCCGGCAAGACCACTACGACCGAACGGGTCCTGTTTTATACGGGCGTAACGTACAAAATCGGCGAAGTGCACGACGGCGCGGCCACCATGGACTGGATGGAGCAGGAGAAGGAACGCGGAATCACCATTACATCCGCGGCCACCACTGCGTTCTGGGATCGCCATGGCAAGAAGACGCGCGTAAATATTATTGATACCCCCGGCCACGTGGACTTCACCGTTGAAGTCGAGCGCTCCCTACGCGTGCTCGATGGCGCCGTGGCCGTATTTGACGCGGTAGCCGGAGTGCAGCCGCAATCCGAGGCCGTGTGGCGTCAGGCTGACAAGTACCGCGTGCCGCGCATTGCCTTCATCAACAAGATGGACCGAGTCGGCGCCGATTTCGATCACTCCGTTCGGAGCATGCGCCAGCGTCTTTCCGGCCACCCCCTCCCCATCCAGTTTCCGATTGGCAAGGAAGACTCCTTCATCGGCTGTATCGACTTCATTGAGGAAAAGGCAATTATATGGCTGGAAGAAACTTTGGGCGCAAAATTTGAAGTGTTTGACGTCGCCAAGCTATGGGATTCGGCATTTATTGCCACCCGCCCGGAAATTGGCGCGGCCCTCAAGGCCTCTTTGATTGACGAGAAGTTTTATAAAGAACACCGCGACAAGGTTGTTGAATATATTGCCGAACATGACGACTCCCTGCTTGAAAAGTATTTGGGCGGACAGGCCTTTACGGTTGCGGAACTGCGCGCTTCGATTCGACGCTCCACAATTGCCCTGAAGCTGGTACCTGTTGTCGCGGGGTCGGCGTTCAAGAACAAGGGCATCCAACCGATGCTCGACGCGGTTGTTGACTATCTCCCCTCGCCGCTCGATGTGCCGCCCATGGAAGGCACCTCCGTGGACGGTGACGAACCCATTCTTCGCCGTCCCGCCGATGACCAGCCTTTTTCCGCGTTGGCATTCAAAATCATGTCGGACCCCTTTGTGGGCCAGCTTACGTTCGTGCGCGTTTATTCCGGCGTTCTGGAATCCGGCAGCTACGTCTACAACTCCACCAAGTCGACTCGGGAGCGTGTTGGCCGCTTGCTCCGCATGCACGCTAACAAGCGCGAGGAAATTGACGCCGTCTATGCCGGAGACATCGCCGCCTGCGTGGGTCTGAAGAGTGTCACCACCGGCGACACGCTGTGCGACGAAGAGAAGCCCATCGTCCTCGAGAATATTGTTTTCCCGACACCGGTCATCTCGGTGGCCATCGAACCCAAAACAAAGGCCGATCAGGACAAGATGTCTAACGCCTTAGCGCGCCTTGCTCAGGAAGATCCCACTTTCCGCGTGCACACCGATCCGGACACTGGCCAAACATTGATTTCCGGAATGGGCGAATTGCACCTCGAAATTATTGTGGACCGTATGATGCGTGAGTTTGGCGTGCAAGCTTCCGTGGGCCGCCCCCAGGTCGCTTACCGGGAAACCATCCGCAAGAATGCCCTCGCCGAAGGCAAATACATCCGCCAGACCGGTGGCCGGGGTCAGTACGGTCATTGCAAACTTGAAGTCCACCCTCTGCCTTCTTCCAAGCACGAAGGCATGCATGATATGTCCACCGATGAACTGGACGCGCTCTCCAAGCAAGTCGCCGGCTCCGGCGGCCGGTGGAAGTTCGACAAGGAACATCGCTTCCTTTTCATTGACAAAATTATTGGCGGTTCCATCCCGAGGGAATACATCGCTCCCATTGAAGCGGGGATACGCGAAGCCATGGACAGCGGCGTTTTGGCCGGCTACGAGATGGTTGACGTCGCCGTGATTCTCGTCGACGGCAGCTACCATGAAGTCGATAGCTCGGAAATGGCGTTCAAAATTGCCGGCTCCATTGGATTTAAGGAAGCCTGCCGACGCGCCAGTCCGGTATTGCTTGAGCCCATCATGCGCATTGAAGTGGTGGTTCCCGACGAGTATATGGCGCCGGTATTCGGCAACCTGAACGCGCGCCGTGCTCAAATTCAGGGCTCAGAATCCCGGGCCGGGAGTCAGATTATCCGCGCGCTGGTTCCGCTGGCTGAAATGTTCGGCTACGCCACGGACTTGCGCAGCCGTTCGCAAGGCCGCGCCAGTTTCTCATTGCACTTTTCCCATTATGAAGAGGCCCCGGCCTCCATTGCGGAGGAGGTGGTTGCGAAGACCACCGGCAAGGTAGCGAGGTAATTCTTACGAAATTGAAATGGAAGCACCGTTCTATTTGATGAATTCCAGGAGCGAGTAAGCGATGGCGAAGGAAAAATTTGAGCGCAGCAAGCCACACGTCAATATTGGGACGATTGGTCACATTGACCATGGCAAAACCACGCTGACGGCGGCGATCACCAAGGTATTGTCGAAGCACAACCCCAAGGTGCAGTTCCGCGCGTTTGATTCGATCGACAACGCGCCGGAAGAGCGCGAGCGCGGAATCACGATTGCTGTGGCGCACGTGGAATATGAAACGCCGAACCGCCACTACGCGCACATTGACTGCCCCGGCCACGCCGACTACGTGAAGAACATGATCACCGGCGCGGCGCAAATGGATGGGGCGATTCTGGTGGTAGCCGCAACTGACGGCCCGATGCCGCAAACGCGGGAGCACATTCTGCTGGCCCGCCAGGTGGGCGTGCCATTCATCGTGGTGTTTCTGAACAAGTGCGACGCGGTGGAAGATCCGGAGCTATTGGAACTGGTGGAGCTGGAAGTACGGGAGTTGCTGAAGAGCTACGGATTTCCCGGTGATGAAATTCCTGTGGTGCGCGGCTCGGCGTTGGGCGCATTGAACGGGGAAGAGAAGTGGGAGAAGACCATCGACGAGTTGATGGCCAAGGTGGATGAATATATCCCGTTGCCGGTGCGGGACATTGACAAGCCGTTTGCCATGCCGATTGAGGATATTTTTTCGATTTCGGGCCGTGGCACGGTGGTGACGGGCCGAGTGGAGCGCGGCAAGTTGAAGGTGGGCGAGGAAATGGAGATCGTCGGATTCCGTCCGACGGTGAAGCGGGTGGTGACGGGCGTGGAAATGTTCCGCAAGCTGCTGGATGAGGGCATGGCCGGAGACAACGTCGGGTTGCTGCTGCGCGGCACGGAAAAGGAAGAAGTCGAACGCGGACAGGTGGTGGCCAAGCCCGGGTCGATCACTCCACACACCAAATTCAAGGCCGAAGCGTACGTGCTGAAGAAGGAAGAGGGCGGACGTCACACCCCGTTTTTTACCGGATATCGGCCGCAGTTTTATTTTCGAACCACGGACGTGACCGGAGACGTGAAGCTGCCGACGGGAGTGGAGATGGTCATGCCGGGAGACAACGTGAGTGTGGAAGTTACGCTGATCACTCCGGTGGCGCTGGAGAAGGGGCTGCGGTTCGCGATTCGCGAAGGCGGCCACACCGTGGGAGCAGGCGCAGTGGTCGAGATTGTTGAGTAAC